>ERZ827490.136-NODE-136-length-118541-cov-5.602096_pt1 | contig 118541 bp, 95 predicted proteins | sample MGYA00519770_ERZ827490 | MGnify/ENA primary metagenome ERZ827490 (study PRJEB31778, sample SAMEA3449324) | human gut metagenome | biome: human gut; feature: human-associated habitat; material: faeces | place: United Kingdom | collected 2010/2012 ... | reverse complement strand
TTAAGCACAAATGAGTCTGCTGATACTATAGGCAGACTTATTTGCTTTTAAGGTGGGATAAAACAAAGAAAAATTCTGAATATCACACTTATGGTGCGTGTGTACAATTTATGCATTCTTCACTTTCGCCGCGGCGTCCACTAAAATATATTTAAGGAGATATGTGCAGTGGACTACAAGACTTTAGGACAGAATATTCGGCGGCTCCGAGTTACGCAGGGATTCCGGCAAGAGGACCTTGCGGAAAAGTGCGAATGCTCCGCCAGCCACATTGGTCAGATTGAAAACGGACGGGTAAAGCCAAGCCTCGAAATGACGGTTCGTATTGCAAACGCTTTGAATGCAACCACGGATCAACTGTTGGCCCATGAGTTTTCTCATCCCGAGGAAATTTACCTGAAGAAAATTTCCGAACGAATCGAGAAATACCCGGTATCAAAACGGATACTGGCGTGCGAAGGCTTCAATACCTATTTGGATTCACTTGAAAAGTTCAGCAAAACATAAGGCAAAAGCGAGGGGTACATATGATGAGGTGCAGACCCTAACAAAAGGAAAAAGTATTGTTGCCTTTTTATCAGCATACACATAGCCGAGCCGTTGGCATCGGTTTTATATTCACGCATGAAGCGACTGTATCACACGAGGGTGTGGTATGGTCGTTTTTTATTATGCTTTTCGGAAGGGGGTGAGTCCGATGTTCTGATCGCTGTGATAATCATCGTAACGACCAACCGCTATTTTATTCACAGCATGCCATCATGGCATGTTGCGTATATCGCTGTAAAACATGCCGTGAAGCGGTATGTTTTCTTCCTGCTGTGGTGGCATGCCAAAAGGAGGCATGGAAATGGACCACAGACAGGATTATCCCGAACGGGATGAGCTACGGGCAAAGTTTACTCGGTGGCTTGAAACAATTATTAAGCGAGCGAAAATTGATTACCTGCGGAAATATGAGAATCGTCCGGAAATCATATCCTACGAGGATATACCAGAGGCAGAACTTCTTGATCTGGCGCAGTGCGAGTCATGGCCAAAAATCACAAGGATGCAGTCCCCTTATGATTTTGAGGAGGAACGGCTGACAAAGGCTTTTATGGAGTTGCCATTAAAGCGCCGTCAAGTGATGGAGTTGCTATTTTTGGAAGATCTGAGTGAAGCAGAAACAGCCCAAAGACTCAACTGCTCGTTGCAATATGTCAGAAATCAAAGGTGCATTGCACTGAAAAGGCTGCGCTCCCATCTGATGGAAGGCGGTGATGATGAATGAACAAATCAGAGTTCAAAAAGGTTCTGCAAGGAGCCGTTATGGGAAGTCATCGGGATTTAGAGACCATACTGGAGTTATATATGCCTCTGATCGAGCATCATTCCTATTTGTATGGCCGCATGGATGAGGACCTGAAGCAATACATTCTCATACATATTGCGCTCAATATCTCAAAATTTAAGATTTGAGGTGAATGCCGGTTTCGGGATATCTGAAGCCGGCATTTTTGAAATTTTTTTGTCGGCGAGTGTATGAGACAAAAAAACTGTCCGTATTTACTTGTGTAAGGCACCCCCGTGCTTACCTGTACCTTGAAAATTGAACAGCTTATCCTCTACATCCCCGAACCGGGAAGCGGCTATCCGTCTGCGTGGCGAGCAGAACCAAGAGCACTGATATACGGGTGGCTCCCGTATACCGCGACGATCCGGCCGGGTACAATGGTACTCCCGTAACTCGCGGCCCGGCCACAATGAAGGCGGGGAGATGAAATTTCTGTGGACCTGTTCGCTGCAGGCGCCGGTGGACATTAAAACTTCATTGTGAATAGACGCAAGTCATTCTGGCAATAATTTCAATATCGGCGAAAGGAGAATTTGATGAATAGCTACGATAGAACTGATTTTGAGATGTTAAAAAGTGTTGACATCAAAAATGTCGACAAAGGCAGTTTGATCGACTTGGACGAGGTTCAAATCGACGATACCCGACCGGTATCAGAGAGAATTCTGAGCTTTTTACAGCAGGTTCAGAATCCTTATTGCTTTCGTATTGGCGATGTTGCCGTAAAAGTGAATTACAAACCAGACGGGCCGTCATTTCAACAGAATTTCGAGGACCTTTTGCGCACAGCAGAACGGTAAGTAATGGAAATGTACGATAGCCATAGACTTATTCAAAAAAATATGCTATACTACATTCGGACTAAATTATCATACCTCGCTCTTCTGAATGCTTATCGGCATGTCTGATTTCCATCGGAAGGAGTGAGCATATGGAAAACACAAAGCAAACCCAATATCATGCTGCTGCGTATGTGAGGCTTTCAAAAGAAGATCTGAACAGCGTATCCGGCTTAAAGGCCGAAAGCAACAGCATTTCCAATCAAAAGCAGCTTATTCTGGACTACCTTAAAGACAAGACTGATATAAAGCTTGTTTCTATAAGAGAAGACGATGGATATACAGGGACAGATTATGACCGTCCTGACTTTCAGCGTATGATGGATGACATCCGCGCCGGAGTTGTGAACTGTGTCATTGTAAAAGATCTGTCCCGCTTCGGGCGTGAATATATCAACGCCGGAAAGTATATCGATCGTCTTTTTCCGTATTATGGGGTCCGATTGATCGCAATTAACGACGGAGTCGATACTATCACGAGAAGCAGTGCGGACGATTTTAACATCATGGTCAAAAACCTGATGAATGATAACTACTGCCGAGATATTTCCATTAAGATCCGCAGCCAGCTGCAGGTAAAGCGAAAGAACGGTGAGTTCATCGGAGCGTTTGCACCATACGGTTACGAAAAATCACCGGAAGATAAGAACAAACTTGTTGTAGATGTTTACGCTGCAGAAGTTGTGCGTGATATTTTCGGGTGGAAATTGAGCGGTATCAATCAGGATGCCATTGCACGCAGGCTTAACGAGCAGAGCATTCTCTCACCACTTGAATATAAAAGAAGCAAAGGGCTGCCATATAAAACATCATTCAAAACGAAAAGCAAAGCACAGTGGACACCGGTTGCAGTTCGTCGAATTCTTACCAACCCGGTTTATGTTGGAACGCTTGTACAAGGAATTCGGACTCGGCCCAATTATAAAATCAAAACAGTTATCGTCAATGAACAGGATAAGTGGGCAATTTACGAAAACGCACATGAAGCGATCATAAACCCTCGTCAGTTTGTACTAGTACAACGACTTCTTGAGCTTGATACCCGGACCTCCCCACGCGAAAACGGACTGTTCCCATTGGCAGGGCTTCTCTGTTGCGGTGATTGTGGCGGCGCTATGGTGCGTAAAACGCAGACCTCCGGCAACAAGCGTTTCTGCTACTATACCTGTAGTAACCACAAGAATACCGGAGAATGTACCTCGCACCGTATCTCCCAAAAGCAATTGGAGGATGCCGTCCTTCGGCTTTTACAAGAGCATATTCGCATGCTCGCAGAGTTGGATGGCTGCCTTCAGACAATCCGTAATGCGCCGGTACACCGTTTGAGCATTCGCAAGGCGGAAGATCGACTCGCTGCGGTTGAAGCTGATATTGACCGTTATCGCAAACTGAAAATATCCGCATATGAGGATATGCGCGACGGTATTCTTTCCAAAGAGGATTACCTCGATATAAAAGAGCAGTATGAAATGCGTATTTCAGAGGCACAGCTCGCCGAAGAACAGATCCGCTATGAGATCGATTTATATATTGAAAATGGAAACGCACCTCAGCGATGGATACAAGAGTTCCTTGATCACCGCAATATTCAAAGCTTAACACGCATCGTTGCGGTTGAATGCATCGACCACATTATGATTTATGAGGGCAAGCGAATTGAAGTGACATTTGCCCATATGCAGGATTATGAGGCTCTGGTATCCCGCGTGAAGGATTACTATATCAACCAAAGGGAGGTGGGATAAAATGGCACGGAAAAGCCGGAAAAGCACTGCCGCAGAGCCAATTCAGATGCCGGCGGCGGATAGAATATATAAGGCCGGATTATATGCACGCATCTCTGTAGAAACAGAAAGAAAACGCGAGGCTGATACGATTGGCAACCAACTTCAGTTGCTGAGAGACTATGTGTCAGAGCATTCGGACCTGTCCGTCTTTGATATTTACAGCGACGATGATATATCCGGAACAGATTTTATTCGACCTGAGTTTTCGCGTATGATGAATGATCTGAGAGATGGCAAGATCGACTGTATTATTGTGAAAGATCTTTCACGGCTTGGGCGAAATTATTTGGAGTCCGGAGAGTATATCGAAATGGTATTCCCGTTCTTTCAATGCCGTTTCATTGCAGTTACAGACCGATTTGACACAAAATTTCAACAAGCAGATATATCGATTCAGATAAAAAACCTGGCAAATGAGATGTATGCCAAGGATATTTCAAGAAAGATCTGCTCATCCATGCGTACAATTCAAGAGCAAGGTAAATTTGCCGGAAGCCGTGCACCGTATGGATACCGCCTTGATCCCAAGGACAAGCATCATCTTGTGGTCGATGAAGAAACCGCACCGGTGGTAAAACGAATGTTCGAGATGGTTGCCGACGGAAACACATTGCACTATGTGGCAACGACCTTGAATTCCGAAGGAATACCGTCCCCCGGGCGGCTGCTTTACGATCGTGGTATCGCATCTACCGACCACTTTAAGAATTCAAAATGGTATATGCAAACGATAAAGCGCATCCTCATCGAAGAAGTATACCTTGGCTGGATGATTTCTGGAAAATTCCGATCAACTTATCATTCCACAGGTCAAAAGGGTTCCCGTCCTGCTCCAAAAGAGGAATGGATTGTTACCAAGGGAACACATGAACCGATTATAACGAAGGAACTATTCGATCAGGTTCAGCTGTATTTCCAGCGCTTGAAGGAGGAACTTGGGCAGGCTGCCGTATATGATTCCAAGAGTAAACGGGCGAGTATTTTTAAGGGCCATCTCCGGTGTGGTGAATGCGGACAAGCTATGTTTTTGAGGAACAAGAAAAATCATGCCGGGGAGCGTGTTCCCTGGTACTACTGCTCGTTACACGAGAACTATAATTCATCCTACTGTGTAAAAAAGGCGGTAAAAAAGCAGAATGTTGAGGATATCGCGCTAAAACTGATCCGTACACAAATCAAGCTATTTACAGATGCGCGGGAGCTTCTTGCTGCATTGAACAAGAAGGAATCCAGCAAAACAAAGTTTCGCATTTACAGCGATCAGATTCGTGGAGTAAAAAAGCAAATTGATAGATATGTGTCATTAAAGGCGCCCTTATATGAGGAATTTGCAAACGGGACACTCAGCCAAAATGATTATATCAGCATGGGTCAGGAATATGCTGCAAAGGCCGACGAACTGCGTATTTTCCTTGCTGAACTCGAAAAAGAATGCCAGAAGTACAACCCGTCGTTTGCAGCAAGCGGATCGTGGGCCGAGCTGATCGAACAGTACAAGGATGCTGATACATTAACAGCAGAAATGGTAGACGCTTTTATTGATGAAATGATTCTGTACAATAACGGACATGTTGAGGTTAAATTTAATTTCAGAAATGAATTAGATGAAGTCATTCATCTTGCCGCAATCCGCCAAAGGGAGGTTGAACGATATGCAATGTAACAAAGTGCTTGCGTTTTATATTCGCTTATCGGCGGAGGACGCAGATCTGAAATCCTCCGGGAAGGCGGAAAGTAATAGCGTAACAAATCAGAGAAAACTGCTTCGTGATTACTATGAGCAGCACACTGAGCTTTGTGAATATGAGGTTGTCGAGTTCTGTGACGATGGGTATACCGGCACAAATTTTGACAGACCGCAATTCATGCTTATGATGGAGCAGATACGCCGGAGAGAAATACAAGCGATCATGGTCAAGGATCTTTCACGATTTGGACGAGATTACCTGGAGGTTGGCGCATATCTGGAGCTGATATTGCCATTGTTCGGGACTCGTTTTATCTCTGCAAACGATAACTTTGACAGTGATAATTTTATCGGTACGACAGGCGGATTGGAGCTTGCGCTACGGAATCTGATCAACGGATTATACAGCAGAGATTTATCTGTGAAAGTAAGGAGTGCAAACAAAACCAGGAGCCGACGCGGCGAGTATCGGGGCGGCAGCGCTTTTTACGGATATCGGTTAGATCCTAAAGATAAGCACCATCTGCTTGTGGATCAGGAAACAGCACCGGTGGTAGTACGAATCTTTGAAGAATGCATTGCCGGAAGAACAGCCGCACAAATTGCCCGTGCATTAAATGATGATGGCATTCCATCCCCTGCAAGCTATAAGGAACAGAACGGTGGGTTTTATAATGGACGCATTCTTGAGGAGAACCCGATATGGGTAGCATGTACTGTGCTCCGTATCATTAAGGATGAGCGCTATACGGGAAAAATGATTTCCAACAAAAGAGAAACGGTGGGAATCAGCACCGGGAAGATGCGAGCGCTCCCGCGGAGCGAATGGATCATCGTGGAAGATACACATGAGGCAATCATCTCCCAGAGTATGTTTAGTGAGGCGGATGTATCACGCAGAAGCCGAATTAAGACCGTTAATCAAAACACAGCTGGCGAAAGAGCAGATAATTTATTTGTGTGCGGGTATTGCGGACGAAAACTCCAAAAATCCAAGGGAAAAGTAACGCATCTGTTTTGCTTAAAAGCCGGCGTTTCTTCTAATGCGGATTGCACACGGCTCCATGAACCAATCGAGACGCTGCAATCAAGTGTTCTTGAGGTTGTAAAGATGCTGGCGAAAACACTGACGGAAAAGGCTGTGCAGGTAAAAGTGAACGCAAATCGAGAAGAACCATTGCTTGAAAAGAAAGCTGCGATGCTCAAACGTACACTTCAACGAGCGCAAAACAGCAAGCTCGACTTATATGAAGAATACCGAAATGGCAGGATGACGCGAGATAAATTTATCGCTGCCCAGGAAGAACGCCAGACCTCAATAGATTCCATGCGTGATGAATTGGCAGCAACGGAAGCAACGATTACAAAATTGAGGGCTGGGAAAGAAAAAGCTGCTGTGTTAGAAGCAGATGCCAAGGGTATTCAGCTTTTGAATGAGTACCGCCCAAAAGAACTTCGGAAATTGATAGAGAAGGTCCGTGTCTATGAAAATGGACGAATAGAGATTGATTTCCGGTGTCATGATGATTTCACCGAGGAAATCATAAAAGCAGCTGCAAGGCTGGCCGGATGATGAGCCTTTGAGAAGAAATAACTGATTACCGTTGGACCGAATCATAAAATTCGAGAAAAGCAAAAAAATTATGTGTCCTATCTTGACACAAGCAGAGGGCTTTGTACTCGGCGTCGGGGCAAAAATCTTCACGATCGCCGGCCCCGTCATACTGTACGGTACCTTCGCCGGATTCCTGTACGGCATAATATACGCTGTAGCCGGAATGTTTTAGCGAATTTCGAACGTCGAATAAAGGACTCTCTTCCGGCAAGGTCCGTGCATACGGTAAAGCCGACGGTCCGCCGCAGCATCGGCGCAACCGTCGGCATGTTATTTTTCGCTTGTTTTTCCATGCTCCCGACCGATGTATCCGCAGCCGCAAAAATTCCGCTCTGTTCCTCGGGAGAAAGCTTTTTCTGTCTTTCCCGCAAGACGGCGGTGCATATTCCCGATCGATGACATCGCGGAACAGATCGTCCGACGCACATCCGAGGCAGTTTATTACCATAGCCTTTGAAAGATCACTCTGCCGAACGATCGACGCACACTATCGTTTTGTTATTGACAAATGCGTAATATCATGCTATACTGATAACCAATTGAGATTCTCTGAATCTAATCCAAACACAGGAGATATAATTCAATGGACCCTCTCGGGCGATGTCTTACGATCTGCATTATCTTTACCGTTTTCTGTGCATTTTTTTCATTCAGCGCATCCGTACTCTCGGCGATCCGTATTCCGGACGAATCCGAAGAGGAGGACGAAGAGCCTCTTTCACTGAAGCTTTACAGAAAACGTAATGCCTGCCGCTATCGTCTTGCTTGTTCCGCGGTTTTCTGTGCGCTTGCCGCCTCGGTCTGCGTTTCTTATGCATTTGCAGAAAAACTCGAACGAGCACTTCCGGACACCGCAAGCTTTCTCGCACTGCCGATCGTGATCTGCGTGTCGGCGCTCGTGATACTCTGCTTCGGAGTATACATACCCGCCGCCGCTGCCGGTAATGCCGCATCGTTTGTTCCGGCTCAGAAAGCCGCCGACGCGGCATGCAAATTCTCGCTGATCTTTGCGGGAATCCCCGCGCTGATTTCAAGGCTCATACTGAAGCTTTTCTCGGTCGAGCCGGATGCCGCACGGACGGATGTCACCGAAAAAGAGATTCTGAAGCTTGTTGACGAAGGCGAGACCTCGGGTGCGCTCAATTCCGAAGAGCGTGAAATGATCGAAAACATCTTCGATTTTTCGGAGCATTCCGTTCGCGAGATAATGACCCACTACATGGATGTTACCGCGATATGCGAGGGCACTCCCGACGATGAAATACTGAAAACAATTTCCGATACGGGATATTCGCGCTATCCGGTCTATAAAAACGATATCGGCTCGGTAACGGGAATACTCATCGCCAAAGAATATCTGACAGACCGTCTCTCCGGCTCTCCGCGTCCGTTCACCGAGCTTGTGCGTGCGCCGCTGTTCGTGCCGGAATCCATGCAGACGGACAGCGTGCTCCGCGAAATGAAGCAGAAGGGACAGCACATGGCGATCGTCGTAAACGAATACGGCGAAGCGTGCGGAGTCGTGACCATGGAGGACCTTCTCGAAGAGATCGTGGGCGACATTTACGACGAGTCCGACACCCCCGACGACCGCGATCCCGAAATAAGCCGCACCGGAGATTCGACATGGCTCGTTCACGCATCGTGCCCTCTCGACGAATTCGAGGAGGAGACCGGGATCTCGCTTGAGGATAAGGAAGGAATAGACACGATCGGTTCGCTTGTGTTCTCCAGACTCACGAAGATTCCCGACGACGGTGTTCCGATCGACGTCGAGACTGAGCATCTGCTTCTCCATTCCGACGGGCTTCATGAGCGGCGTCTCGAATGGGTAAGCGCAACCGAAAAGAAAAAAGAAGAGGCGGAGGACGAATAATGCCCCGCCCGCATATCCCTCCGTTTTGCGGAGGGATATCGTTTTTTCGGGATGTTCCCCGCACGGTGCACAATCTCATGCTTTGCGATTGACATCGCGCTGTACTTATGATACAATTAAGCAAAAAAAGCAGAAAGGATATTAAAAAATGAAACGACGGATCGTATCCATTGTGATCGCCGCAATGACTCTTATTTTATGTGCAGTTCCGGCAACGGCAGAGCCGGGGTCGTCCGAAGCTTTGTATTCCGACGGACTTGTGACCTCCGAGTCGGCTGTCTACTCTCTCGTCGGTTCGGATCGGATCGCAGTCAACGTGCCCGCAAAAATGACGGCTGCGGAAATGAAGTCACAGCTTGTAAGCAGCCGTGGTGTTGACGTAATCGCACCCGACGGTGAAAGCGTTCTTGCGGACGACATCTTTGTTCCCGCGGGAAGCACTCTGCAGCTCACCGAGGTAGGGATCGTCACCGACCGCGCGAAGATTTATGTAATGGGCGACGTGAACCGCGACGGCGACATAAATACAAAGGATATCGTGCTTTTCATACGCAAAAATGTCGGCTGGGACGTGGACGGATTCTTTGAGGAATACGCCGACGTCAGCGGCGACGGAAAATCCTCCGCAAGTGACATCATCGTCATTATCCGCTACTGCTCGGGATGGGATGTCTCGTTTGCGCAGCCCACGGCTTCCGACGAAATCGAGATCGCCGGAACGTTTACCGAGCGTTTCTGCACGAGCAAGGATACCCAAAGCACAGTTCAGCTCCGCGCGGGCGAGCTTGCGCTCAGATTTTACGTTGCGCCGCTCTCGTGGTGCGATGGAATCACCGTTCCGCTGAAATTCGATGCTGCAGTCGGCAGCGATGCGTCCTATAATCTTCGTGTCTACCGTTGGAACGGAGACTACGCTTCCACCGTTGCTTCCGAGCCTCGCGCCGAGAAGAGCGGAACGCTCGACGCTTCGTCGTCCGACGAGCAGATCGTGACCGTCAGCACGAAATCGGCTGACGGAGACGCTCACGGCTTCTTGAAAAACGGAACATACCTTGCGGTAATATCGGCGGGAAGCATCTCCGGTATCGTCGCGGAGATCACCGGGTACAAAAGCGACGACGGTTTTGCGGTATACTCAAACAAGGAAGCTCTCGACGCAAAGTGCGGCATGAGAGCGGAAGTAACCGTCTCCTACGACAAAGCCTTCGACGTTGCGGAGAACATAAACGCATCGAGCCTCATTGATCCCGTGTTCTGCACGGTGAAGATTCCCGGAATGAAAGGGACTGATACTCTCGTGCAGCTTACCGATTCGCATTTTACACTCATGTACGACGACGAATTCGGAACGGGTGCAACCGGCGCAAAGCGGACGCAGAACGCGATCGACAGAACCGCACTTTTCACCTCTCTCGGAGGAGGCATCAACTCTGCCGACCGCTTCCCGTATTTTCTTGAATACGCCCGTCAGTTCGAAGCGAAGCACATTCTCGCAACCGGAGATATGATAGACTTCTCGTCCGAGGCAAACATCGACCGCATGTTCAAAGAATACCTCTCAAAATCCGGAATCGATTTTACATACTGCTTCGGAAACCATGACTGGTCCTTCCTTGATAATTATCAGTCGTCGTTCGCGCAGAAGGCGTACGCACTCAAGAAATTCCCCGAATTCATGGGCGGAAGCATTTACTTTGAAGCCGTTGACATGGGCGACTACTTTATCGTTTCGCTGAAGAACGACGAGAATACCTATTACGACAGTCAGCTTGAAGAGCTCAAAAAAGTATCGGCTCTCGGAAAACCGATACTGCTCATGGCTCATATTCCCTTCCATTCCCCGACTCTTGTCGAGGATACAAAAGCAGATTGGGGCGGGCGCGACATCACTCTCGGAGAAGAAAGCGACATCAACTACTCTGCAGCCACCCGCAATATGTACGAATATGTCATATCAGACGAGTCCAATGTGGTTGCTATATTCACGGGACATCTCCATTTCAACCACGAAGATCTCGTGGGAGGGAAAATTCCGCAGTATGTCACTGATGCTGCCTTTGAAGGCGGATGCCGTATCATAACGGTAACAGGCGAATGAACGCAACCGACGCAGGGGCTGCCGCAAAAAAGGCAGCCCCTGATTTTATTATGCCGACCGTATCCGTGTCAGGCTCCGGTGTCGAACTATCACGCGCGCTCACTTTTTCGGGCGGCTCTTAAAAATGAAAGCGGCGATCAGCGAAAACACAAGAGATGCCGTGATTCCGACGGCAGCCGCCGTGATCGGACCGGAAAGTGCGCCGAGCAAGCCGTGCTCGTCGACCGCCTCACGGACTCCGGTCGATATAAGATAACCGAATCCGGTAAGCGGAACCGTCGCGCCCGCGCCCGCAAAATCGGCAAGCGGACCGTATACGCCGATTGCGCCGAGCAGCACTCCCGAGCAAACGTATGCCACAAGTATGCGCGCGGGTGTGAGCTTTGTTTTGTCTATCAGTATCTGCGCGATCGCGCACAGAAGTCCGCCTATGACAAAAGCCTTCAGATATTCAGCAAACATAGATTCTCTGCCTTTCTTCGAACAACCGCGTCCACGGCACGTCCGCATTCCGTAAAATCTGCCGCGCACGGCGGACAGCTTCCATGACGGTACGGTTTCGTGTTACCGCCGCAGTCCGTGCGCCTGATCGCTTTTTTTCGCTTTGTTAATCGGAAATTCTGAGGTGAACGAGGTGAGCGATACCGACTATGTTTTCGCCCTGCATAAGCGCCTGCGGATTCATGAGCGCACCCGTTCCTATAAAAAGCACGTTGGAATAACGGCGCGCGCGCATCCCCGGAACAATATACGATGCCATAACCGCCGCGCTGCAGCCGCAGCCGGAGCCGCCTGAGTGCTTGTCCTGCGCTTCGATATCGTAGATAAGCTCTCCGCAGTCTGCGCGGCACCGCGAAATATCGTACCCGCCCTCACTGCACAGCGCCGAAAACAGCTCGGATCCGCGCCGTCCGAGGTCTCCCGTCACGATCAGATCGTAGTCCGCTCCGCGGCTTCCCGTCGCCCTGAAATAGCGGTCAAGCGTGCTGTACGCTGCGGGAGCCATAGCCGCTCCCATATCGTTCGCGTCGTTTATTCCGTAATCCACGGATATCCCCGCCATGGCATCGGCAATTTCGACATCGGCGCCGCCGGACGCGCTCCCCTTTTCCGATGAAACGATAAACGCACCGGACCCGGTGACAGTCCACTGAGCGCTCGGCGGTCTCTGCCCGCCGTATTCGAGCGGGAAGCGAAACTGTCTTTCCGATGTACAGTTATGTGATGATGTCACGCAGGCGCAGCACTTCACCTGAGACGGGCAGAAAGCTGCCGCCTCGAGAAGTCCCTCCGCGCAGGTCGAGCACGCGCCGAACAGCCCGATAAACGGCACATTGTAATCGAGAAGTCCGTATGCCGAGCTTACGCACTGATTGAGAAGATCGCCGGAAAATATCATCCCGAGGGATTCTTCCCCGACACCCGCTTTCTGCATAGCGCACGAAAGTGCGAGATACTGCATCTTTGCCTCGGCTTTTTCAAAGGTTTCTGTTCCGAAAAGCGCGTCCTTATCCCCTTTGATATCAAAGTATGCGCCGAGAGGCCCCGATGCCTCCTCGCATCCGACCGCGCTCGCCGATGCATTGATCCATATACGATCCGCCGGAAAGATCAAGCCTGCGCTTTTTTTATTATCCATACCGAACCGCGCGAAAACGCGCGCTCCTTTCCCTTTTCAAAGAGTATCTGCAAAATGACGCTCCGGTATACGCGAAATTGCTTTACTTTCGCAAAAAAAGCGGGTATAATAGGACACGGTATAACGTTAATCTGTAACCGCACGTTCACTTACCGTGTCCGCGAGTTTGACGCCGCGCGTCAAACTCCGATGTAAACCCGCGGCTGACGCACGGTATAACGTTAATCTGTAACCGCACGTTATTTTACCGTGTCCGCGAGTTTGACACCGCGCGTCAAACTCCAATGTTAATCCGAGGCAGAAGCACGGTATTACATTATTCTGCGGTTGCACGTTATTTTACCGTGTCCGCGAGTTTGACGCCGCGCGTCAAACTCCGATGCAAACCCGCGGCTGACGCACGGTATAAAATTAGTCTGTAGTTGCACGTTCACTTACCGTGTCCGCGAGTTTAGAGAACATGGTATACCATCTGACCCAACTTGTACGTTCACTTATCATGTTCCCGAAAACGGGGCGACGCTCCGCTTTTCACCGCGTTTTCCGCATCTCATAAAACTTTGCGGCATGTGCCGCACGCGCTCGGCGCGCAGCGGCTTCTCAAAAATCGTCAGAACGGAGAAAACACATGACACATCGCCTTTACTACGACGACAGCTATATATCGGAATTTGACGCGCAGACGGTATCCTGCACCGAAACGGATCGCGGATTTGAGGTCGTGCTCAATCGGAGTGCGTTCTATCCCGGAGGCGGCGGACAGCCGTGCGATACGGGTTACATCGGCGGTGTGCGCGTAAGCGAAGCCTTTGTCCGCAGCGACGACATCGTGCATATTACAGATGCTCCGGTGAGCGGAAATGTCCGGTGCGAGATCGATTTTGACATACGCTTCCGCAGGATGCAGAATCACACCGGAGAGCACATAGTATCCGGGCTTCTGTGCAGCACCTTCGGCGCGGACAACGTGGGATTCCACATGGGAAGCGAGGATGTCACGCTTGACATCAATGTGGAGATAACCAAAGACGATCTGAGAAATATCGAGCTTCTTGCAAACCGTGCGATCTATGAGAATATCCCCGTCAACATATTTTATCCGGAGCGCGATACTCTCGCCGATCTCGAATTTCGCTCAAAGAAGGATTTTGCCGAGGACGAAACCGTGCGGATAGTCGAGATCTGCGGTTATGACCGCTGCGCCTGCGCGGCTACCCATGTAAAAAGTGCGGGTGAGATCGGAATCATAAAATTCATCGGAATGATACGCTACAAGGGCGGGATGCGCATCCATATGCTGTGCGGCGGCGATGCGCTTGACGATGTTCTTGCAAAGTGTGATGCGCTTGACGACGCGGCGCGTTCCCTGTCGGTCAAGCCCGTCGAGATCCCGGAGGCGGTTGAAAGGCTCGAGGAACGGCTCGGAGCAGTGAAAGTCGAATGCGCTGGGCTGAAGCGCACGCTCGCCGCAAAGACCGCCGAGCACTCGGAAAGCGGAATCATGTTCTTTGACTCGTTTTCGGCGGAGGATCTGAGGATCGCGGTCAACGAAGCGCTCCGCCGATTTCCGAACGCCGCGGCTTTTTCGGGAAATGACAAAGACGGATACACCTTCGTACTCGCGTCGGCGGCGGGCGAAGCCGTGAAAATTCTTCAAAAGATGAAGACCGCTCTGAAAATATCGGGCGGCGGAAAAGACGCGATGGTAAGCGGAAAATGTTTTTCCGCGCGTGAGGAGATCGAGAAGACCGAGCTTTGAAAAAAAGTTTCCAAGCCCGCGCAAAGCGGCGCTTTATCCGGTTTTATCGGTAGATCGGCGGAACCGCGCCTCAATACGCAAAAAGGGCTGACGCAAAATGCGTCAGCCCTTTCGGTTCTGTTTTAAAGCTCGATTCCGCAAGCCTTGCAGAGCTCGCGCGCACTCTCGACGGAGTCGATTCCGGTCGGGTTCTTGATCGGCGCGAATTCCTTCTCGCGGACGACCTCGAACGGCAGGCAGCTTTCGGAAAGCTGGATCATATCGAGAACAAGAGTCTCAAACTTGTATCCGTTCGGCTTCTCCGGCTTTACGGTCTTGCCGAGCGCGTCGTCGTAATAGCTGATCTTCTTCTCGACGATGTGAAGCGGCATTTTGTCCTTTGCGATGCTGATAAGCTCGTCAAGACGGAAGAGATAGTTGAGAATAACGCCGAAGTAATACGCCGGCTCTCCCTTCTCGTTCTTCGCATTCATAAGCTCGTCGGTAAGCTCGTAATACTCAACGATGGAAGGATGCTTGTCCTTGAGGCAGATAACTCCGACTCTCTCATCGGGAGCATTCTTTTTAACGACCTTTGCACCGACGGTGCATCCGGAATTGATCGTTGCGCCGACGAAAACGGGATCGGCGATACGCTGAAGCACGTTGTCAACCGCGAAGGTGTTGAGCCACTCTATGCCCGCTTCCTTGGCGATCTTAACCACATCGCAGCGGAGCATGGACGAAAACCAGCCGCCGTTTCCGTTCGGGGAGGTAGCCATTCTGCTCTTTGTCTCAAGGAATATCTTGCCGTTGTAATCGACTGCCGGAGCCATCTCCTGTGTGAAGAAGGTCACATATTCTTCATTGTATCCGAAGAATTTCTTCTCGCGGAGAAAGTTTACGGTCGCCTCGTTGTTCTTCTCGCTTGTCATGATGAAAAGGTGAATCCACGACTCAGCCTCGTTGACCACGTCGAGAAGATTTTCGATTATTCTTTGGAAGATGTAGACTTCCTTCGTGATACCTATATTGTACATTCCCTTGGGATTATCGGAGCCGAGACGTGTGCCCATCCCTCCCGCAAGAAGAACTGCGCCGACCTTGCCCGCGCGTATCGCGTCGAGACCGATGCGGCGGAATTCGTCGCTGCGCTTTCTGATCTCGTCAAGCTCCATTGCGGCAAGAGGCTCGATATGACCGGCGGGAGCGACCTCGCCGCGCTTGTCATAATACGACACAACCGACATGTCCGCAGAATCTATCTGATCGAGAAGAGCCTGTTTTTCGCTGTCGGAAAGCTCGTCGTAATAGCGAAGAAGCTGTTCCTGTCCGTACTTTTCAAGCTTTGCTTTTGCTTCTGAATACGTCATTTTAATCACCTTGCCCGAATACGGGCTGCCTTCCTTTCGAAATCCGTGCCGAAATCTTGCCGCGAAAACCGGCGCAAAGCCTCTTAATCTTCGCCGCCTTACGGCAAATCCGGGAAATAATATAAAGCAGTGTTTACCAACCAATATATTCTACCACACAAAAAATATATTGTCAACGATACGAAAAAATATTCCGGTGTATTTTGCGAAAATAAACGTCGGTCCGGCGGCAGTGCTTGACAAAGCCGTGCAAATAAGTTACAATCAAGCTGTATAATCAAGATGTACGAAATTTTTCGGAAAGGAAAAACGCATATGATAAAAAAGCTGCTGTCGTTCACGCTTGCCGCGCTGACCGCCGCAAGTGTATCGTCATCACTCGCGTCATTCGGCACGGCGAATGTCCGATCGCTTCTCAAGGAAGATTCGCTTGTCGTTTATGACGAGGACCTCGGATATCTCAAGGGAATCTTCCCCGACACCGCGGTAAAGGCTTTCAAGTCAAACTTTATCTCCGACATCACCGTGAAAGATGCCTCCGGCAATGCCGCATCCGACGATGCTCCGGTCGGCACCGATTTCACCGTAACCGCCGACGGTGCGGAGTTCAAGACCCTTGTGTACGGCGATGTAAACCGTGACGGAAAGGTTGACACCAAAGACGTTATCTTCATGATCCGCAAGTCGATCGGCTGGGACATCGACGCAAACATGACCGCGTTCGACGTAAACCGCGACGGAACGCAAAACTCCAAAGACATAATCACCGTTATCCGCAAGCTCGTCGGATGGAATCTCGAGCTCGGATATTCTCCGTTCCGTGCTGACACATCAAAAATCAACGCTCCGAACGAGGATGAGTCTCTGCTTCTCACCTTCGGAGGCAATACCGAGAAACTCAACGCCGAAGCCGACACCGCGAACGGCAGATACTCCTACGTCATGGAGCTTGCCGGGAACGAAGCGGAATTCTGCCAGGCTTATCTTGCGGCAAAAGCGGATCGCGAGGGACTTAATATTTCGATTTCCGCCTTTGCGGATGCGGACGGCAACATTCTCGAATCCGAGATGCTCCGCGAAGAATACTACACCGTTATCGATTACGGCGTGGTTCCCGAGTCTCTGCCTCCGGTGGCAAAGAACTTTAAGATTTCCGCGGACAGGCAGCAGGGATTTTTCATCCGCGTGACCTCGGCGGAGAATCAGAAGCCGGGGCTTTACCGCGCGCTTCTCAGCGTGACCGACGCGGACGGCAAGACCGTCAAGAATGCGTATGTCTACGCGAAAGTCTGGGATTTCTCACTCCCCGTTGAGACCTCATGCAAGACCGCGTTCGGCATGAGCGCATACACCATCTATACGACCCACGGTGTGACTTCGGACGAAAACCGTGAGCTCTACACCAAATACTACGAATACTTTCTCAAGAACCGCATCAACATATGGGGACTTCCTTTTGATCCGCTGACCGATGAGGCCGACGCATTCATGTCCGATCCCCGCGTCAACACCTTCCTCGTTGCAGGAGGATATAACGGAGAGATCTACGGTCGTGACAAGACCGACGGAGACATCGTGGCTGCTTACGAGAAAATCTCCAAAAACGAAGATTGGGCGAAAAAGGCTATCTTCTACATGGACGACGAGCCTACTTCGGAAGCGCAGCTTGAAAACGTAAAGGCAAGCAAAGCGCGCCTCGACAGACTTTATCCGAATGCGCGCATAGTCGTTCCGGAGCATGTAAACTACTTTTTCAACGGCGAAGATATCATGAGCGTGGTAATGGACAACACAACCGTCCTCTGCCCGCACACAATGCTCTTCCTGCCCACGTCGAGCGAACTGTTCAGATCCCATATGTATACGCAGGAATCGATCGACAAATACGGTGAGCTTGTAGAGCGCACGCAGAAGCAGCGCTCCGCGGGCAAGGAAACCTGGTGGTATACCGCGGGCAATCCTCCGTCTCCGATGTGCAACATAAATTCCGCAAACACCGGAATGGAAAACCGTGTGCTCTTCTGGCAGCAGTACAGCTACGACATGGACGGTATGCTCTACTACTCAGTAAACGAATGGGGCAGTCTCAACCGCCGTCATCAGATCGAGAAGCGCGGCGGATACCTTGTATACCCCGGCAAGGAGTACAAGATCGACGGACCGATCTCATGCATCAAGATCGAGATCGCACGCGACGGCATCGAGGACTTTGAGTATCTTTCACTCATCGAGAAATACATCGGCGCGGACAAGGCTAAGGAATTTGCGTCACGCATCACGACAAATGTGGAGACCTATGTCACCGATTCCGAAACGCTTTACGAGGTACGCCGCGAAATGGCAAAGCTTCTCGAAAGCGCAATGAAATAATCCCGTCGGGGAGGCTTTTGCCTCCCCGATTTCTTATCCGGATTCTCCGCTTTTCTCCTTTCAGCCGAAAATCCCCTTTCCGCAGCTTCGCGCCGTCCGTTTTTTCAAAAAAATCCGCATTCCCCGTCGAGTATTCTCCGCTCGCTTGCGAAGACTTTATCCGAGTTTTTTCGAAAATGTATTGACAACGGCGAAAATGAGTGATACAATCGATATAAAGAAATAAAACCTGTGAGCGGGAGAAGTACCCGGATAAATATTCTCAAAGAGAGCCGCGGTCGGTGTGAAGCGGCAGAATATCTTCGGCGAATGGACCCGTGAGGGCTAACCGAAAATGCTTCGGCATAAGTAGGAGCGACGGGAGCCGACCGTAACATCGGCAGACGTATGAAGTACGTCCTGTTCAATAAAGGTGGCGCACAAGCACGGCTTTTGTCCTTTAGAGACAAAAGCCGTTTTTATTTCTTCCTACATCACAGGCGGCGGGAGTTTCGCCGCGGAAAAGAGGAAAGCAAATGAATCCGACCGAAAAGCAGCTTGAACTGATAAGAGACCGCATCTCCGCGGCAAAAAGCCGCGAAGGAAGCCTTTACTCAAAGAAATATGCCGACATAGACGAGAGCACCGTCACGTCCGCCGAGGCATTTCGCGCCCTTCCCTTCACCGAAAAGAACGAGCTGCGCGAAGGATACCCTCTCGGAATACAGGCAGTGCCCGACGAGGAGATAGTCCGTATACATTCATCCTCGGGAACAACGGGTACACCGATAATAATCCCCTACACCAAGAAGGATGTAAACGATTGGACGCTGATGTTTGCGCGATGCTACGAAATGGTGGGAATAACGAAGCTCGACCGAATACACATAACCCCCGGATACGGTCTGTGGACGGCGGGGATCGGATTCCAGCTCGGATGCGAGAAGCTCGGCGCAATGGCGATCCCGATGGGTCCCGGCAACACCGACAAGCAGATCAGAATGATGATCGATATGAAATCGACCGTGCTTTGTTCCACTTCTTCTTACGCGCTCCTTCTTGCGGAGGAGATCGCCAAAAGAGGTGTCGGGGATAAGATACGCCTGAAGAAGGGTGTGATCGGCTCCGAAAGATGGGGCGACAAAATGCGTGCGCGCATTGCCTCGGAGCTCGTCGTTGAGCTTTACGACATCTACGGGCTTACCGAGATATACGGTCCCGGCATCGGCATAAACTGCTGCGCCGAGGGTCCGATGCACTATTGGGACGATTTCATCTATCTTGAGATAATCGATCCGAAGACCGGAGAAAACGTTCCCGACGGGCAGATCGGCGAGATAGTCATAACCACGCTGAAAAAGGAAGGCGCGCCGCTCATACGATACAGGACTCACGATCTTTCCCGCATCGTACCCGAAAAATGTTCCTGCGGCTCACGTTTCCCGAGAATCGACCGCATAATCGGACGCAGCGACGACATGGTAAAGGTCAAAGGGGTAAACATCTATCCCGGACAGGTCGAGGACGTTCTCAAGGCGATCGGCGGAGTTTCAAGCGAGTATCAGGTGATGATAGATCATCTCGACGGAAAGGATATAATGACGCTCTTTTTCGAGACCGACGAAGGATACTCGCCGAAGGAGGTCGAGGCTGCGGTCGGTGAGGAATTCAAAGCAAAGGTCGGGCTGAAAATTGTACCGAAAAGCGTCGCCATAGGCGAGCTTCCGCGAAGCGAGAAAAAGTCCACGAGAATATTCGACAACAGATATTGACATATCGCCCTCCGCAAACCGGTATACCCGATCGGTCTGCGGACGGGCGATTTTGTTCATTTTTCGAAAAAATCCAAAAAGTCTGTAAGATTTTCAAGACTTCGCGGTCTTATTATACAGCACGGCAATGAAAAGACACGGAGGATACGATGGACAGTGATTTTGAAAAGGTATACAAGGAATATTTCCGCGACGTTTACCTTTACGTAAAACATCTATCGGGCGGAGACGAGCAGCTCGCCGAGGATATCACGAGCGAGACCTTCTTCCGCGCACTCCGCGCAGCCGGATCGTTCCGGGGCGAATGCAGCGTGCGCGCCTGGCTTTGCCGGATCGCAAAAAACTGTCTTTTCTCATATTGCAAAAAATCAAGCCGGGAATTTGCAGCGGACGACGACGTGCTCGACTTGAAAGCCTCTTCGGACGAAGACCCCGAAAAGATCGTCATACAAAGCGAGGAGGCCGCGGAGGCAAAAAAGCTCACCGCTTCACTGCCGGAAGTGTACAGGAAGGTTTTCACTCTGCGCGCATTCGGTGACATGAGTTTCCGCGAGATCGGCAGGCGGTTCGGGAAAAGCGAAAATTGGGCATGCGTAACCTATCACCGTGCGAGAAAAATGCTCCGCGAAAAGATGGAAAACACCCGGCGCGAGCGTTGACGAAAGAATTAAGCCGTGCGGATTTTATGCGGTCGCGGACCGCGGAAAGAGGGAAAAATGAGTATCAAAAACGAATGTGCGATAGTACGTGATCTGCTTCCGCTTTATGCCGAAAAAATGGTGTGCGGCGAAACGGCGGAATTTGTGCGGGATCATCTCGAAGGCTGCGCGTCGTGCCGCGCGGAGCTTGAGCAGATCGGCTCCGGGCAATCCGACAAAAAAGAAAAAAACGACGAAATTCCCGCGGAAAATGACACCGCTCCGCTTGCGCGAATCGGGAAGACCGTTTTCAAAAGGAAAATGTACGCCGTGCTTATGACGGCGCTCATTCTTTCCGCGTTTCTCGTCTCGGTATTCGGATATCTTTCATCTCCGGAATATCTCCCGTATTCACCGGATACGGTATCCGTCGGCGAAACGGCGGACGGCGCGCTCGCCGTATCCTTCGGTGAAAACGTCACGGGATACCGGATATATGAAGAAGCATCGCCCGACGGCGAGAATGCTTCAGTCTACCGCATCGAAGCGTGGACATCTCTTCTCGACCGAATGTTTCTTCATCCCGGACGGCAAAATGCCGTGATACGCCCGGATGATGCCGGACGCACGGCAATATGGTTCGCCCAGAACGGCACGAACAAAAATCTTTCCGACGACGTGCAGATATACGGAAAAACCGAAAACGGCGGGCGCATCTCTCTGCCGCGGCTCTTCCTCTGGTATTATCTGATCGCGGCAGCTGCCGTGCTCATCATTCTTCTGTCGGCGGCTGCCGCCGTGCGAAAGGACCGCCGTCTGTGCGCACGAATCCTGAAGATCGCCGCACTTCCGGCATCGTATATAATCTCTCATCTGTGCATCAGGGGCTTCGGTACTTTGTCGTACTCGGCGAATCGTGATCTGTTTCTCATTCTGATAATCACCTGCTTTCTTTACTGCGCCGCGCTTCTCGCAATCGGGGCGGTGCAGTCGGGACGTGAAAAGCGCGAGAGCCTGTCATTGGCGGAAAATATCCGGTCTTAAGCCAACGCAGCCAAAAGGCGAAGGCAAGACTTCGGCGGTGCCGCGGCTTTCACGGATTATCTTGTGTGAGCGAAAAAGCTTATGCAAGCCAAACGGTTCAAAATAGGATTTTGCCGATGAAAAAACGCGGTAACGCACGGTCGAAAATCAAAGAGAAAAACGCCCGTGTCTGCGCATGATCGTCCGTGCATCCAACGCAGTAATATACGGTCGAGAAAACGCCCGCGCGCCTCCGCAGTCGAAAAGCGCCGTAAACAGCGGCGAGTTCTCCGGATTACGTTGTTTTTACAACTCTGAAAACACCCATTCACACGGAGAAAGTGCTGTTTTGGGCTTGCCGGACGTCTCGAGACAAGCTTGCCGCCCGCGCCGCCGTTACATCTCATGAAAATGAGACTGCAAGCTGCCGCTTTGCGTTAGCACGCACGGCTCCGGGGCGGAGTTTTTGCGCACGTCTCTGCTGCCCGCGGGACCGCAGCCAATGAGGAAATCGAAAGAGAATACGAGGTATCACACAAACCGCTCACATGACAAAAACTTTACAAACTCAAAATCCTGCGGCACAGCCGCAGGCTTTCTCTTGCATACTTTACGTTTTGAAAAGCGTTTACCCTTGTGTTGATTAATCCCCGGACGTCACACACGCTCGGCGCCGCCGCAAAGCTTCATCGTAAACTCGCACACGTCGGCGGCGGAATTCGGACGGCGAAGAATATCTATATTGCGGAGCATGGCGTCAATACGCTCCGGATTCTTGAAAAGAGAATACACAAGCTCCGGCACGGGGCAGGTGCTCGATGCCGCGACAGCCGCGCCGTTATTCAGAAGAAAAGCGGTATTCCGGCTCTCCTGACCCGGTATCGGGTTTACGATTATCATGGGCAGGCGCTTTGCAAGCGCTTCCGAGGTCGTAAGTCCGCCGGGCTTCGACACGATAAGATCAGACGCATCCATAAGCTCGTCCACATACCCGACAAACCCGAGATTAAGAATACGGCGGACCGCGGACGGCGCGTATGCGTTGATTTTATTCCGCATATCCTCGTTGTTTCCGCAAACGCAGATTATCTGAAAATCCTCGCCGATATCGAGCCTGTCAACATCCCTTACCGTCTTTGCCATATGCCCGTATCCCATCGATCCGCCCATTATAAGTATGGTCTTCATCGCGGGATCAAGCCCGTGCTTCACGCGCATTTCCCTCTTCGGCTGAGATCTCGAAAACTTCTCGTTTATCGGGATCCCGAGCGCAAGCACGGACTTTTCGTCAAATCCCTTCTGCTTTGCCTGATAATTCAGCATCGGACTCGGCGTGATGACATAATCGCACATGAGGCACTCCTCCCAATAAGGGTGGAAAACAAAATCTGTAAGCACGCCGATCAACTTCGCCCTGACGGTGTGCCGCTGGCACATTATGTCCATTATCATTCCGGCGAAGGGATGAGTGAAGATCACGGCATCGGGCGCGTAGCCGTCTATATAATCGTAAAGATCATCGGAAAAAAGCGTATTCACGAGACGCGCCGCCGATTTTTCGCCCGTGCCGCCGCGTCGCTTTTCAGCCATGCGGTACCCTGCCCCGAAGGCGACCTTTACCTTGTCCGACACAAGAAGATACCCCTCGGAGATCAGCTTGGCGACTGCCGGGCTGACATATCTGTAGGTATCGAGTATGCTGCATTCGGTGCCGTGAGCGTCAAAATACGACTTCATCGCGCGCGCGGTTGAATTATGCCCCTCTCCCGCAGTTACCGACATTATAAGTACCTTCATCCCGCGATCCCCCAAAAGTAATGTTATCTTATTATATACTTTTTTACCCACCGTGTCAATAAAGCGGCGATGTAAAGTCGGGATAGGCGTAAAATCAGGCAAAGAAAAGCCGCGCAAAGAAGAGAGACACGAACAGCGAAAACACAGCAACCGCGGCTGCCGCCGGAAAGGCGTACAGTGTCTTTTTCACTCTCGTCTGAGAAAAATAGACAAAAAGCACATAAACGAGAGTGTCCGAGCTTCCCATGATGACCGCCGCGGCCAACACCTCAAACGAATTCGCCCCGCAATCCGACGCAAGCGATGCAAATGATGCATTTGCCGCCGCGCCCGAAAGAGGACGGCTGATTATCAGCGGAAAAAGCTCCGACGGAATCCCGAGCGCCCCTCCGATCGGCGATAGAAAGGCGGAGATCGCCTCCGCCGCTCCGCTCGCACGGAATGCCGCTATCGCCGAGCACAGGAGAACCATTGCGGGAACAAGTCCGACCGCGCACCTCAATCCGTCCTTTGCGCCTCTGATAAACGAAGCAAAGCAGTCCCTTCCGGGGAAAAGAAACGCGGACGACGACAGAAGAAATACGATCGGAATGATGAACGAGGATACATACTCAGCCATGGCGTTTTACTCTTCCCGCAGACGACAGTGCCCGGCAGAGAAGCAGCGCAAAAAGGAATGTCACAGCAGAGGATATCCAGACGGGCGGGATCACGGAAAACGGTGACGCATGTCCGAAGGACGCGAGAAGCGTTACAACGGTAGTCGGCATGAGAGAAAACGGCGCCGTCCCGAGCACGGCAAAGCAGATCATGTCCTGACTTGCACGCGCGGGCTCGGGATTCATAAGATCAAGCTCGTTCATAGCGCGGACTGCGAGCGGGGTCGCCGCATTTCCGATGCCGAGTATGTTTGCCGCTATCGCGGCGCAGACAGTCTCTTCCGTCTTTTTCCCGTGCACCGACGGAAATGCAAATCGCATAAACGGCGAAAGAAGCTTCGACAGCTTTCTTACGGCTCCGGCATCGCGCAGGACCTCAAGTATCCCGCACCAAAGGCACATCATGCCCGTAAGCGATATGACAAGTTCTACCGCTCCCGCAGCTCCGCTCAGTACCGCAGAGGAAAGCGATGCCATCCTTCTGCCGGTCACGGCAAAGGTAAATGAGAGTAAAATAATAACAAAAATGTATTTGCCTATCATGAAAAATCCCCTCCGCTGAATTTTTGTTGAAAAAGACGAAAAATAGTTGCAAATATATTGCTTTCAGGCATTGACATTTATCGAATTCAATGGTAATATTATGCATGGTAGCGAAATATGCTGCCTTTTGGAAAGGAAGGATATAAAAATGAAGTCACTCGGAATCGTTCGTCATATCGATGACCTCGGAAGAGTCGTCATCCCCGTTGAAACAAGACGCAATATGGATATCAACCCCAAGGATCCGCTTGAGATGTTCGTAGACGGAGATCAGATCATACTGCAGAAGTATGAGCCGTGCTGCATTTTCTGCGGAGACTCCAAAGACGTCATCTACTTCAAGGACAAGAAGATCTGCAGCAAATGCCTTGAAGAACTCAAGGAAAAAGCATAAAAACAAATATCGGCGGATTTACATAACCGTTTATTCGGCGGACAGGTCCCGTACCTGCCGCCGATATTTGCTTTTTCGGGAACTTTGATGTATAATGGATACGGTTTTACATAAGCGCTCCGTCATCGAAATCGCAGCGGAGCTGACAGCGCCGTTTATTTTTACGGTTCCTCTGCCCGTGTACCGAAAACGGTACACGGAAAGTGATAGATTACAGTTGATTATATTCGCATTCTGCGCCGTCTATGATCGGCAAAATGCCTTTTCGCAAATATGTTGCACAGATGAAAGAATGCCGCACCGAAAGCGGACGGAGGTATGCCATGCTGTTTGATGTTCTAAGATCGTTCGGAGTAAGACGCGCGGGTTTTATTCCGCTCGGAGATGCAGATCTTATATCCAAAAGAGAATACGGCTTTCCCGAGGATGCGTTTGTCATATCGTTCTACCTACCGTATTACACGAACGTAAAGTCAAACCTTGCGAATTTCGCCTCGGCGCGGGATTACCACCAATATTACGCCGAGCTCTTTTGCACCTGCAAAAGCTTTATGAACGAAAAGCACCCCGGACGCTATTTCAGGGGATTTGCCGACGTGTCTCCGTTTGCGGAAGTGCTCCTTGCCGCCAAATGCTCGCTCGGCGTGATAGGTGATCACGGTATGCTCATAACGAAGGATGCCTCATCCTTCATAGTTCTCGGCGAGGCCGTGTGCGGTCTTTCCGAGGATGAGCTTCTCGCCGAAGGCATTTCAAAAGGCGAAGGCAAGGTCGGAGGATGCACCCACTGCGGAGAGTGCCGTAGGCAGTGCCCTGCCGATGCCGCGGACGACAAAAGCCGATGCATATCCTCGATAACGCAGAAGAAGGGCGAGCTTTCCGAAAGCGAAAAGGACATAATCAGGAAAACTGGCATGGTGTGGGGATGCGATGTCTGCGCCCTCGCCTGCCCCGTAACGAAAACTGCGATGAAAAACGGCACTCTCGAGACGGACATCCCGTATTTCACCGAAGGACGGCTCGGCACGGTCGATGAAGGGATGATCTCCTCAATGAGCGACGAAAAATACGAAAGATATTCGTTTTCGTGGAGAAAGCGCGAAGTGATGATAAGGAATATCCGCATCGCGTCCGGCACGGATTTCGAAGGAGAAAACATATGATAAAGCTTTTTTGCGGACCGGAAAGCGCGGAGAAAAACGGTCTCATTCTGAAAATGATATCGGAGTCATGCGCCCGCGCGATCGATGCTTCAAAGGACAAAGACACCGCATCCCGTGACGCACTTTCCGAAATCGCGCCGCAGCGGGTATGCCTTATAGTCCCCGAACAGCAGGCGGTGATATGGGAAACGCGCCTTGCGAAATCCGTCCCTCCCGAAAGCGCGCTTGTGCTCGACGTTGTGAGCTTCACCCGCCTTGCGAATCTTGTAAAGCGTCGTTTCGGAGGTCTTTCCTTCAACAGCGCCGGACGGGCGGATCGCGTTCTGCTGATGTGGAAGGCTATCGCATCGGTCGCGCCGCTTCTGCGCGTATTCGGCAATGAAAAGAACAGCGCGCGGACAGTAAAAATAATGCAGGAAGCACTTGACGAGCTGCGCCGCGGCGGAGTCGGCGCCGAGGATGCCGCGCGTTTGTCCGACATATTTTCCTCCGAGGAAGCGACCGCTTCTCTCTCGGACAGGCTTCACGATATATCGCTCGTCATGGCGGAATACGATAATTCCTTCGGTGAAAGCTTCGACGATCCGGGAGCGGAGCCGGAGCATCTGCTCGATACGCTGCGCAGGCGCGATTTCTTCTCCGGATACGATGTGTATGTGGATTCTTTTTACTCGCTAACCGCGGTCGAGGAAAAGATTGTGCGCGAAATAATACGTCAGTCCGACAATTTCACGATGACCTTCACCTGCCCCGCTGGGGGAAAGGTTCCGCCCCATCTCGGTGTGGCGTACCGATTTTTCCTTTCGGTGAAAGAATTCGCCGCCCGATGCGAGGATGTTGAAATAAATGAGATCACGCCCGATGCGTCAACTCCGTCGGCGTATCTGCGCGATCATCTGTGGGATTTTTCCGCAGAGCCGATGCGCGGCGAAAAGGATTTCGTTTCGTTTGTAAGGTGCGCCGACAGATACGATGAGGCTCAGGCGGCGCTCTGCCGCGTAAGGGAGCTTGTCGGAGGAGGTGCGGATTATTCCGACATTGCGATCATCGCACGCGATGCGTCAACGCGCACCGGCATCCTCGACGCCGCCTTTGCCGACGCGAATATTCCGCTGTCGGTATCGGTGAGGTTCTCGCTTTCGGATTCTCCCGCCGTCAGGTTCGTTCAGGCAGCCCTCTGCGCCGTGAAATCATCCTTTGCAAGGGAAGATGTCTGCGCATTGCTTCACAGCTCTCTGACGCCTCTGAGCGCGGACGAGCGTGCGGCGTTCGAGCGCTATACCGAGATATGGAACATCTCGGGAAAGCGCGCGTATGAGAAGGACGGCGGATGGACGATGAACCCCGACGGATTTTCCGCCTCGTTCACTCCGAGAGCCTCGCGCGAGCTTGAGCTTGCAAATTCCGCGAGAGAAAAAATATGCGACATGCTCCTTCCGCTTTCCGAAGCATTCAAGAACGAAGCGTGCGTAAGTGATGTTCTCACGGAGCTTTGGAGGATGCTCGTCGGTGCGGGCGCATATGAGCGGCTGCGCGAAAACTGCGCGCGTCTTGCGGAGAACGGATACCGCGATGCCGCCGCATTCGGGTATCAGTCATGGCTCAAGCTGACTGAGGCTTTCGAAGCGGCGGAGCGCATTCTCGGAGATATCGCGGTTGACATTTCGACATTTGCCGATCTTTTTTCGCTGACGATAGGAGCAGAGGATGTCGGCACGATCCCCGCCGGAATAAACGAAGTGCTTTTCGGTGCGGCGGATCGGATAAGGACCGAAAACATCTCTCACGTCATACTGCTCGGCGCCGTAGACGGCGAATTTCCGGGAGTGCCTTCGGAGAGCGCGCTCTTTACGGAGGTTGACCGTATCCGTCTCGAGGGCGAAGGGGTTGTGCTTTCCGACAACGAACGTGACCGAACGGAAAAGGAGCTGTTCTGGTTCTGGCGATGCGCCTCGCTCCCGTCAAAAACGCTCTGCGTTATGATCCCGGAAAGCAACGGGGTGCGAAAAACCGAAGCCTCAACGGGAGCGCGGCGCATCGCCGGGCTTTTCCCGGACGCACCGGAGAATTACTTTGATCCCGACAGCCCCGCCGCGGCTCTGTGGGATGAAAAGGATTCCGCATCGTTTATTCTCTCATGCCGGAACGAGAAAATACGCTCGGCGATACTCGCCGCCTCTCCCGAAGCCGGGCTTTCACTCACTGCGGCGCGCGGCGACACCGATTGGAGCCGCATATGTGCCGAGGAAGCCGGAAGTATTTTCGGCGATCGCATAAAGCTCACTCAATCCCGCTTTGAAACGTACCGGAAGTGCGCGTTCTCATACTACGGAAGATACATACTCGACCTTGACGAACGCGAGGAAAAGCATCTTTCCCCCGTCGATGTCGGAAACTTCATCCATGCCGTTCTTGAGCGGTATTTTACCGAAACGAATGTCTCGGCGCTTCCTCTTTCCGAGGATGAAAATCTTCGGCTTATCCGCCGCCTCGTTTCGGAATACACCGACGGCATATTCGGCACCGCTGTTACGCCGAGGATCAGATACCTCCTCGATCGTCTCGAAAAGAGTCTGCTCCTCTTTACGGGAATGCTCGGAGAGGAATTCGCGCAGAGCGATTTCCGCCCGTTCGCACTTGAACAGAAAATCGGAATGGGGGACGGCACGCCTCCCGCACTTTCGATCCCGACGGGGGAGGGCTCGTCCGTCGAGCTGCGCGGCATTATCGACCGCCTCGACGTAATGCGCCGCGACGGTAAAGCATATATCCGCGTAGTTGACTACAAAACGGGGGCGAAAAAGCTTTCCGACCGCGATATGGAGCTCGGGCTGAACATGCAGCTTTTCATGTATCTGTTTTCCGTGTGGAAATGCCCTCCGTGCGAATTCCGCACGAGGCTTCTCGGCAATGCCGAAGAGATCGTGCCGGCGGCGGCGCTGTATTTCAGCGCGCGCCCCGGTGAAGCGCTCAGCCCCGACGATCCCGGGGAGCGCGCGCTTGAGGTTGCCGCCTCGTCTGTCGTGCGTTCGGGACGCTTTCTCGCCGACGAAGCCGTTCTGCGCGCGCAGGATGCGCAGCTCGAGGGAAAGTATATCCCCGTCAAGCAGAACAAAAACGGCGAATTTTCGTCGAATGTCACCGATCTTCGGGGATTTGAAGAGCTTCTGCACGCGCTGTGCGAGCGGATATCGTCGGCGGCAGAGGAAATGCGAAGCGGAAAAGCCGATGCGCTTCCGCTCTTTTACGACGGCGGCGTGCCGTGCAGATACTGCAAGCTGCGTATGCTTTGCAGAAATACCGACGGGAGGTGCAAATACAGATGAGCAGCACACGGACATGGACAAAACCTCAGCTTGACGCGATAGAGCACCGCGGAAGCGATCTTCTTCTGTCGGCTGCCGCCGGTTCGGGAAAAACCGCCGTTCTCACCGCGCGGCTCATACGGCTTCTCACCTCGCCCGACTCGGATGTAAAGCCCTCCGAGGTTCTCGCCGTCACCTTCACAAACGCGGCAAGTGCCGAAATGAGAGACAGGCTTTTCTCCGCCGCGCTCGAGCTTGTGCGTACCGATCCTTCAAACGCTCGCGCAAGAGAACTTGTCGCGTCGATAGCCTCGGTGAAGATATGCACCATACACAGCTTCTGTCTGTCCGCGATAAAGCCTTATTTTGCAAGGCTCGGTCTTCCTTCGGACTTTCGCGTGGCGGACGAAACGGAAAGCGAGATACTGCGCCGTCAGGCGATGAGCGAGACTGTCTCCGAATATTTCGATTCGGTCACGGACGGCGGCGAGGACTTCGTTTTTCTCGCCGACACTCTTCTCACGGCGCGAGATGAAAGCTCGCTTGACGAGATACTCCTTTCGCTTGCGAGAACTCTCAGCGCAAAGGGGGTTGGCGCAAAGGAGCTTTCGGCATATGCAGAAAATCTTGAGGCGATCCGACCGGGCACGTTCTGGAGCTCGTTTGCCACCGAGGGAATCCGCGAGTACCTGCACCGTTTCGCTTCATTCTACTCGGATGTATTCAATTTCTACCGCGGCAATCTCGCCGAAACCGAAGCGGTATCGGCGAAATATCTCCCGGAATGCGAAGATCTGTATTCGCTCGCCGAACGTCTGCAAAGTCTTGCGAACGGCGGAGACTACGAAATCCTGCGCAGTGCAATGTGCGGTCACGTTTTTCCTCGCCTGCCGTCGGTGAAAGCGCAGGATCAGACCGACTTTTCCCTCGAATTCAAGGCGTACCGCGATCTTTTCAAGAAGGAATTTTCCGCACTGCGCGACAAGTTTTTCTCCTCCGACGAAGCGGACATCCTGCGCGACGCACGGCGCACCGCATCGCTCGAACGTGCGCTTGCCGCAGTTCTCGGAAGCTTTTCGGCGCGCTTCACGGAGAAGAAACGCGAGCGCGGAATTCTCGATTTCAACGATATCGAAATCAAGACCGCCGAGCTGTTCATCGGCAGTGACGGAAATCCCACGCCCGAAGCGCAAAGCGTCGCGGAAAAGTACAAATGCATTTTCATCGACGAATATCAGGACACGAGCCGCATACAGGATGCGATCTTCCGTGCTATTTCGACAGGTGCCGAAAGATTCATGGTCGGAGATATAAAGCAGAGCATCTACTCCTTCAGGAGCGCCGAGCCCGAGATATTCGCAAACTACCGCGAAGCCTTTTCACACGGCGACGGCGGAAGCTACATATTCATGAGTGACAACTTCCGCTCATCCGAAAACGTGATCCGATTTGCGAACGCAGTATCGGGAAGGATCTTCCCGTTCGGAAAAATTCCATACACCGAAGAGGACGAGCTTCGCCGTTCGAGAAATATGCCCGACGCGGACGAACCGTGCGAGCTTGTGCTTATCGACAAGGCAAAGCGCTCGGAAGATGACGCAGAAGGCGGCGGAGATACGGCGTTCAGCGAAGCCGAGTATACCGCGCGGCGGATAAAAGAGCTTCTCGAAAGCGGAACCAAGCCGGACGGCGCGCCCGTCCGCCCCGGAGATATCGCAATACTTCTTCGCACGAACGCGGGAATAGACGAATACTCATCCGCGCTTGAAGCGCTCGGCATACGGACGTGCAAAAGCGTGAAAAGCGACATTTTCTCAAAGCCCGAGGTGATGACGCTTCTGTGCATCCTCAACGCGGTGTCGAATCCCGTGCGCGATATATATCTTGCCGGCGCGATGAAGTCTTGCGTGTTCGGATTTACGCTCGACGAAACGGTAAAGATACGTCTTGCCTTTCCGGACTGCCCGCTTTACTCCGCCGTGTGCGCGTATGCGGAAAACGGTGACGCGCTCGCCGAAAAGTGCGCCTCCTTCATATCCGAGCTTGACGCGATGCGGGATCGCGCATCGTTCCTCCCCGCGGGGGCGTTTGTCCGCAGCGTCATAAAAACGCTCGATCTCGAGGTGCGGCTGTCCGACAAAAAAAGAAGCATCCGCGCGGTGCGCCGCAGTCTCCGCGAGCTTCATTCTCTTGCGGTGCGCGCCGGACAGAGCGGATTCTGCTCACTTTTCCAATTTCTCCGCTATACCGACCGCCTTATATCCGACCCTTCGCCGGTATCTGCCGCGCAGGATGAGGGCGAGGATGCCGTCAGCATAATGAGTATCCACGCCTCGAAGGGGCTTGAATTTCCGATCTGTTTCCTCTGCCGCTGCAGCGCGGAGCTGAAAGCAAAGGATGCCTCGGAAAGCCTCATGTTCGATCCCGTGATCGGCATTGCCTCACGACTCCCCGACCGCAGCGGTCTTGTGCGATGCGACAACGTTCTGCGCCGTGCGGCAGCCGCCGACATAAGCAGAAAGGCGCTCGAAGAGGAAATGCGCATTCTCTATGTGGCAATGACCCGTGCGCGTGAGCGGCTGATTGTCACCGCTACCGTCAAGGACCCTTCCGAATATGTAAACGGTGTACGCGCCGCGCTTCGTTTCGACGGTGAATATACCGTGCTCGGCGCGTCAAGCTACCTTTCGTGGATTCTTCCGGCACTTCTCTCCGACGGCGACGGATGCGGCATAAAGCTTGTATTTGCCGAATCGGCGGAGGAAAACGTCGTGTCTGATGAGCCGATCAAAGGGATGAACGAGGCGGCGGAAGAAGAAAATTCGGCAAATGATCTTCGGGAAGTGCTCGGGCGGCGCTTTGCTTTCCGATATCCGAAAGCTTTTCTCTGCGCAGTACCTGCCAAGCTGACCGTATCGCGCCTTTATCCGGAAATACTTGATGAAACTGCGGCGGCGGAAGCGGACTCCGTCGGGGAAAGCGCCGTTGTATTCGACGACGAAGCCCCCGCCCCGGGATTTATCTCCGGAAAATCCGGCGTTCGCGGAAGCGACATCGGAAGCGCGACGCATGTGTTCATGCAATTCTGCGATTTTGAACGCTTCGCGCGGGACGGCGCCGAAGATGAGCTTTGCCGCCTCACGGATGACGGATTTATCAGCCGCAAAATGGCGGAAATCGTCGATATCCGTGCGCTCGAGCGATTTCGTGAAAGCACGTTCTTCGGTCGGATGAGGCGCGCCGTGCGCATGGAGCGCGAATTCCGCTTCAACTCGGCAAGGGCGGCAAAGGATTTCACCGCCGATCCCGAGCTTAAGAAATTGCTTGAAGAAAGCGGGACCGAGCTGATCGTCCAGGGTGTCGTTGATGCCGTATTCGAAGAGGCGGACAAAACGCTCGTGCTCGTCGATTACAAGACCGACCGATTCACGCGGGAGCAGCTTCGTGATTCGGCAGAGTGTGAGCGCATTCTCACCGAACGCCACTCAAACCAGCTCACCTACTATCGCGACATCTGCGGCGAGATTTTCGGAAGAAAGATCGACGAAACATACATCTATTCTCTCTCGCTCGGCAGGGAAATTCTTATCTATTGAATTTTCAAAATATGAAAAGGCAGCGCCGCCGAAAGCGGTGCTGCCTTTTATTTATGCGGTTTTGATATCAGTCGTAATAGTAATTTGCTTTACAGTCCTTTACGCTTACCGCGTTCAGGCGCTCTTCATCGACGCTTATCTCGCCGAAATGGGATGTGATCATCTTATTGTAAAGGTCGTCCGCGACGGAGGCGTCGAAATCGTCAAAGAAATCCGCATTCGCTTCTGCGGAATACGCCCCGTCATCAAGTGCCGCGCGCTTGATGAAGAAAGTGCCGTAGGTGTCGGAGGTGTACTTCATCCATTCACCCTCTTCGAGGGAGAACGCTTTCGTAACGATATCCGCGATGTAATCTCCCGCCGAGGTCAGCGAAAAATAGTATCCGCCCGGATAGTCGGTATTTTCCGAATAATCTTCGTAAAGCTCCGAAAAATCCGCTCCGTCCGAGAGCTTCTTCTCGATCTGTGCGATCTTCTCCGCCTTTTCGGCTTTCTCTTTATCCGTGAGGGAACGCTTCTTGTAGGAGCCGTCCTCGTTTTTCTGATATGTTCCGTCGGACTCCTCGGCATAGGCATAAGCATCGTTTACGTTGATCTGATAAAACCTGACGTAATTCTCCTCGTAATACGCTTCGCGCTCCGAATCCGTAACGGGAGTTTTCCCGTTATCCCCGTAGTAGTAATCGAAAAGATCGGACGACTTCTGCTCGTTTATAAACACAGTCCTCAGAATATTCAGATTTATCCCGAACTCGGCAAGGTTCGCATTCATCGTCTTGCGGCTTCCGTCCGCAAGCTCCTCGACAAGCGAATCTATATATGAGTCGATCTTGTCCTTCATGCTGTCCGACATCGTGAGTCCGTTTTCGGCATACAGCGACATTGCAACGAGATTCGAGCGGATATTGTCGCGGATAAGTCCGTTTACAAGCTCCTCGTTCGTCTTTTCGGATGAATCCGAGATCTTCTCGTTCCAATACGATGCGGTATCCTTTATATCCGTATAGGTTCGAAGATACCTCGCCTTGTAGGTTGACATCCAATACGCATAGGTCGCCTCGTCGATCTTCGCATTTCCGAGAGACATAACGGTCTTTCCGCCGCCCGACGAACACGAGGTCACAAGAAGAAGCGCAAGCGCCGCAATCAGTGAAACGATCTTTTTCATATAAACTCCGAATTTTTCGTTTTGGGGCTGCCGCACGGCACCGCCCGAATATATTTTATCATCGCTCATTTCCCGAATCACCGCGAATTTGTATATATTTCTTTAACAAATCGACGCAGAAATCGACGACTCCGACCTTCGGCGGAAGCTTAACGGTCGCGCTCGGCTCGGGATTCAGTCCCACGCGGAGCATTCCCTTGCCGTATTCCGCGGCAAGCCTCTGCCACAGCGCGGGATCAAAGCTTTCGGGCACGAATCTGACCGTACCGTCGATCTGGGTTATCTTCGTCATTCCCGCCGAGATTCCCGCGCCTCGGAGTTTTGCGATCCTGCACAGATTTACCGCGCTTCTCGGCGGCTCGCCGAATCGGTCGCAAAGCTCGTCGATCAGATCCTCGTAATCTTCCTCCGTCGATATCTTCGCAATCTTCTTGTACATTTCCATGCGCTGCGCCGACGATGTGATATAGCTCTTGGAAAGGAATGCGTCGAGCTTTACGTCCACCGTACATTCGCGCGGCGCGGCGACCGTCTCACCCTTTTCCTCCAGAACCGCTTCGGAAAGAAGCTTTATATACATATCGTATCCTACCGCGTCAAGGTGCCCGTGCTGCTCCGCGCCGAGCAGATTTCCCGCGCCGCGTATCTCAAGATCGCGGAGCGCGATACGGAATCCCGCACCGAACGCCGCGTACTCGCGTATTGCCGAAAGCCGTTTTTCTGCGATCTCCGAAAGCGTCTTGTCCTGACGGTAGGTGAAATACGCATATGCGCGCCGCGTGCTCCGTCCGACACGTCCGCGTATCTGATGAAGCTGAGAAAGCCCGTACCGATCCGCGTTCTCGATTATGAGCGTATTCGCATTCGGAACGTCCACTCCCGTTTCGATGATCGTCGTGGACACGAGCACATCGATCTCTCCGCGGACAAGCTCTGCCCATATTTCCTCGAGTTCTTCCCTCTCCATTCTTCCGTGAGCCACGGCAATGCGCGCATCGGGCACCATGCTCTCGACCTTCGATGCGATCTTGTACACGCCCTCGACGCTGTTGTACAGATAGAACGTCTGTCCCCCGCGCCGAAGCTCCTTGCGGAGCGCCTCGGCGATCACGGCATCGTCGTATTCCATAACGTACGTCTGGACGGGAGAACGCATTCCCGGCGCCTCCTCAAGCACGCTCATATCGACTATACCGCCCATCGCCATGTTCAGCGTCCGCGGGATCGGCGTAGCCGTCAGCGTCAGCACGTCGGCGTTGGCTGAGATCTTCTTCAGCTTTTCCTTCTGCGCAACGCCGAAGCGCTGCTCCTCATCGATTATGACAAGTCCGAGCTTCGCAAATTCAACGTCGGAGGATATCAGTCTGTGTGTACCGACAATTATATCTGTCTCGCCGCGCTTGAGCTTACGCAGCGACGCCTCCTGCTGCTTTTTCGTGCGGAAGCGCGACACCATATCGACGGACACGGGAAACGATCTCATGCGCGAGAGCAGCGTCTGATAATGCTGAAGCGCAAGAATCGTCGTAGGCACGAGGATCGCGGTCTGATATCCGTTCTCCGCCGCTTTGAAAGCCGCTCTGAGCGCGACCTCGGTTTTTCCGTAGCCCACATCTCCGCAGAGCAGACGATCCATAGGGTACTCCCGCTCCATGTCGGCTTTGATATCCTCAACCGCGCGGAGCTGCCCGTCCGTCTCTTCATATTCGAACGAAGCGGCAAATTCGGCGGACATTTCCGAATCCGGAGAAAACGCGATTCCCTTCGTGCGGCGGCGGCGCGCATAAAGCTCGATCAGCTCCTTTGCCATTTCGCGGCTTGCCGCCTTTGCCTTCGTCTTTGCGCGGTTCCAATCCGCGCCGCCCATTTTGGAAAGCTTGACTCCCGCGCTGTCAGACGAAGCGCCGATATACTTTGACACAAGCGAAAGCTGATCCACGGGAAGATAAAGCTTATCGCTCCCGGCGTAATTGATGAGGATGTAGTCTCTCGACACTCCGCCGACGCTCAGATTTTCGATTCCGGCATACTGACCGATACCGTATGCCTCATGCACCACATAATCTCCGGGATTGAGATCGGCATACGACATGATCGCCTCGGTGGAGCTTTTTTTGACCTTGCCGCCTCTTCTCTTTCTCATTCTCGAAAGAATGCCCCTGCGTTGGGACGACGACGAAAGATCAAGGAAGGCAAAGCGCGGCGAGTCAAGCTCGAATCCGGCGAAATATTCGCCCGTCAGGGTGACGATCGGCAGAGTCTTCCCCTTCTTGGAGAGATATTCGTCGAATATCTCCTCACCGTCCCCGTCGCCGGCGCGGACAACGCTGTACCCCTCATTCACGAGAAGGCGCGCCGTCTGCTCCTCCTCCGCCGCGGTCGAGCAGAGCACGCAGGCAAGAGTATGCCTCGATTCATACGACGCGATATCCTCGAGCAGTCTCTGCGTATTTCCCTCGTATGCGGGAATGTGGCGGCTCGGAAAATCCGCGCTTATACCGTCCGCGCTCCGCAGGAAGGTGTCCGTGATGACCGTCGGTACGTTTACCGAAAGGCGGTCTATTTCTGACATATCCTTCATGTAAGCACCTGACGTTTTCGCAAGCTCGCCGCTCTCCTTCATGTCGGAAATGCTGCAGTCGCAAAGCGTAAATGCCGCGTCTGCGCGCTCGCGGCATGCTCCGTCCGACACGACGATTATCTCGTCGGCGTAATCGGTGAGGCAGCAGCCCTCGCTGAATATAAGCGGAAGATATTTGTCCGCAAAGTTCACGTCCTGCGAATTTTCAAGCGCGTCAAGCTCGGCACGAAGTGTCTGCTCCGCCGCGCTTCCCTTTACACGCGATATCTGTCTTGTCACGCTCTCACGCAGGCTCCGCCGTTCCTCGTCGCCGAGGATCACCTCAAGCGTCGGCGGTATTTCGATCGAGTCCGTCTCCTCTCCCGTAAATCTCTGGCTTTCAAGTGAAAAGTATCCCATGCGGTCAACCTCATCGCCGAAAAGCTCGATCCTCACCGGATGCATGGACGGCGCGTAAATATCGACGATCCCGCCGCGCAGCGCAAACTGCCCGCAGCTCTCCACCATGTCGCATCTGCGGTATCCCGCGCCGTTCAGCCTTATCGCAAGCTCATCGGTATCTATCGGTGAATTGCGGTCGAGGCGGATCGTCCGCACCGCAAGCTTCTCCGGAGGCATCGTAAGCTGAAATGCGGCGGCGGGCGTTGAAACGACGGTGAAGCTGTCGTTTTTCATCATCCGATAAAGCACCGCAAGCCTCTCATGCTCGAATTCATGGGAGGCAAGTATGTTGTTGAAGTTGTAATCCCTCGCAGGATAGAACGCGCATTCCCGATCGAGCGACGATATGAAGGAGGCTGTTTTCCGTGCTTCGGCATCGTCGGGACACAGAATAAGCGTTCGTCTCGGACTGTCGGAAATCGCCGCGCAGAACAGCGGCAGCACTCCCTCGCAGAGTCCCGACACTCTTATCGGACGCCGCCTGCCGGGAGGTGCGCTTTTGTTCATGCTCTGCCGCACGAATTCGGCATCCGGAGAACGCAGAAACGCATTTACGAGAATTTTATTGTTCATGTATATCGAAAACCGTGCCTTTCATCTTTTGCCTCGGATTTCCCGGGCGTCACCGGAGATTACGTACCGGACGCACTCCGTCGGATCGGTTCCGCTTCCCGCGTGGTCGCGACACATTTAAGTCATTTGACTAAAACTCGTCCGTTCGCCCGGAATCCCGTAATATCTGGAGATCGCGAGGGATCACGCTTTGCCGTTATATTTCGACATCGCATCACTTATGCGTTTGTCTAACACAAGCGGAAGCGCGTCGTTGACCTTTTCAAAGCACTTCATCAGCGCCTCCTGATCCTCCTTCGGAAAAACTCCGAGAACCCATGCCGCAAGATCGTAATCCTTTGAGGGCTTTTCGCCCACGCCGATTCTGAAGCGCGGGAAATTCTCCGAAGAAATATGTGAAATTATGCTTTCAAGTCCGCGGTGTCCCCCGGCGCTGCCGTTTTCGCGTATGCGGAGCGTTCCCGGAGCAAGATATATATCGTCCACGATCACGGCGATGTTTTCGGGTTGAATCTTGTAAAACGACGCCGCCTCCGCGATCGCCTCGCCGGAATTGTTCATGTATGTTTCCGGCTTCATGAAAAGCACGCCCTTTGCGCCTATCTTTCCCTCGGCGCACATTGCCTTGAAGCGCAGACGGAATTTTCCGAGCTCGCGCTTCTGTGCGATGTAGTCGATCGCAAGAAATCCGGCATTATGCCTCGTCCTCGAATATTTCTCGCCGGGATTTCCGAGACCCGCGACTATATAAGATATTCCCACAGTGCTCTTTTCACCGCCGGAAGATATTTTTTTGAAAAGATCGAAAATATCAGCCATGCAAACTCCTTCGGCACGATTCGCCGTAACGCAAAATATCCGCCGTTTTCGTTTTCGCGGCGGTCGTAGAATTATTATCTTTATTATACCTTTTTATGCTCGAAAGTTCAAGAGCGATTTTATAAAAATCCGTATAGTTTTTGTGACTGCGCTTTCCTCAAGCGGAAAAATCCATCTGCATTTCCTCCAGGCATCGCCGAAATTGTAAAAATAGCATTACAAAACGGAAACTTTTAAGATTCTCTCTTGTATTATTATCTTTATTACATTATAATCTATATTATACAGATATGAATTCACACATTTTTCGCAGCACGGAATAAATCCGTCCGTTCTGCGCAAAATTTAAAGGCCGAAGAAAGGCTTGGTTTGAATATGGGATCAAGAAAAATTCCGACTTCCAAAAAAAATTACGCCGAATACGATGAGTCGACAGAACTTGAGTTCACCGAAAATCCCGGCGGAAATCATGAGGACGATCCTTTTCTCGACTCGCTCGACAAGCTGAGGGAAAAGGATATCTCGGGAGCAAAGTCTCCGAAGAACGGCAAGAAAAAGAAGATCTCGCCCGTGCGCACCGTGACGCTGGTTATCAGCCTCGCCGTTTTTGTCACCTGCGCAGTCTATCTTGTATTTAATCTCATACAGAAAAAGCAGGGGCAGGAGTTTTACGACAACCTTGCAAAAGAATATTTCGGCGGGATCTCCTTTTCGGGAGGCGAACAGAAGGACGACGGTGCGGTCAAGCGCCTGGTGAAGATCTCATCGGCATCGAAGGTGCTTTGCTTATCCGATCGTCTCGCTCTCGGCGCAAATGTCGTATCCGGAGATTATGACGAAAAGCTCGCGGAAATGCGTGCGAGTCTTACCGCCCTTTCGGAGCAGAATCCCGACACCTACGGCTGGATCACCGTTCCGGGAACGAATATCAACTACCCGATAATGCAGACCTCGGACAACGAGTTCTACCTCGACCACATTTACGACGGCTCCTACCGCGTAGTCGGTTCGATCTTCGCCGATTGGAGAAACAACAAGACAATATACCGCAATTTCAACACAGTGCTCTACGGTCACAACATGACCGACGGCTCAATGTTCCACGATGTCGTCGCGTTTCTCAACGAGGACGTTTTCAGAAACACTCTGATATACATCTACACCATGGACGGAGTGTATGTTTATGAGCCCTTCTCCGTGTTTGAGACCCGCGCGGACTACAACTACTTCCGCACGGAGTTTGCAAGCACGGCGGACTTCATAGCTTTCGCCGAGGAAATGCAGCGCAACTCGAAATTCCAGAAGAATATGGAATTTCTCTCGACAGACAGAATGATAACGCTTTCGACCTGCACGAACAGTACGACGCAGATCGGACGCTACTGCCTCCAGGCAAAGCTTGTTCAGGTCATAAGCTGATGATGCGCCTTGTATGTCCGCTGTGCCGCGAGCTTCTTTGCGAAAAAGAAAGCTCGCTTGTATGCCCCGCAGGTCACTCATACGATATCGCGCGGAGCGGATACGTCAATCTTCTGCCGCCCGGAAGACGTTCCAACGCACGAACCGGGGACGATTCCGGCATGGTCGCCGCACGGCGGGATTTTCTCTCGCGCGGATACTATGACAGGTATGTGACGGAGAGTGCCGAGGCTATGAAGCGCTTTCTCGGCAAAAATCCGGAATTTCTCATAGATGCCGCGTGCGGAGAAGGTCATCACACCCGTATTCTTTCGAAGGTATCGGGAAGCGCGCTCACGCTCGGTGTTGATGCGTCAAAGAAAGCAGCCGATGCTGCGGTGAGATCGTCCCGAGATGACAAAAGCATTTCCTTCATCGCGGGAAACATCTTCGATCTTCCGATCGCATCATCGTGCGCCGATGCGTTTTCGGTTCTGTTTGCGCCGATTCCGTACAAGGAAGCTCTGCGCGTTCTCCGTCCGGGAGGATGTCTCCTGATCTGCTCGGCGGCGCCGGATCATCTGGCAGAGCTGCGGCAGATAATATACGACGACGTAATAACGAAGGAGACCGCCGTGCCCGCGCATGAGAGCTTCACACTCGGATTCCGCGAAAATATAAAGTACACCGTTGAGCTTGACGCGGCAGAGCTTGTATCGCTGTTCGAAATGACCCCGTTTCGTTACCGTTCGCGCCCCGATGCGGCTGAGCGCGTAGCCTCACACGGCAAAAGCCGCATGACCGTATCCGTTATGTGCAATATACTGATAAAAAAACCCAATACATTTCAATGAAAGGCTTAAACAATGAAGATATCTGTCTGTGTACCGATGTATAACGAGGAAAAGATCGCCGCCGACTGTGCCAAAACGCTTCATGATGTCATGAGTGCAAATCAGGTGATGACCGGAGACGATTTTGAGATTATTTTCTGCGATGACGGCAGTACCGACAACTGCGGAGAGCGCGTCCGCGAGCTGACGGGGGAATACCACGGTCTCCGCGTCGTCGGTTATCCCGACAACAGAGGCAAGGGCTCCGCCGTAAGAGAGGCGATCGCCGCCTCCGAAGGGGATATCGTAATGTACCTTGACTGCGACCTCGCTTACGGAACGGATGTAGTCCCCGAGGTCATACGTAAAATGAAGGAAAGCGATTACGATATTATAATCGGCTCGCGCAATCTCACCGATGACGGCTATGAGGGCTACACGCCGATAAGAAAGCTTGCGTCAAAGACATATATCAAGGTGCTGAATCTCTGCGCAGGATTCCACATGTCTGATTCGCAGTGCGGATTCAAGACCTTCCGCGGAGATATAGCGAGAAAGATATTCTCATACTGCAGGACAGACGGATTCGCATTCGACATCGAAGCGATAATGATCGCCGAAAAAATGAAGCTCAACATCGGCGAGATCCCGGTCAAGATAATAAATCACCGCGATTCAAAGATAAACGTGGTGCGTGACACCTTCAAGATGCTCGGCGATCTCAAGCGCATCAAAAAGCGCGTGAAAAAGCTTGATATAGAATAATTCCGCCTCGGGTTAAAGAGCGCGGACAAAAAGGCTTCGGCAAACGATGTTTGCCGAAGCCTTTTTATATTCCGATTATTTCTTATAGAGTGCGCCGTATGCCGCGCATGCACGGAAGTCCTGACCTTCCTTATCCATTCCGAATGCGTTCCAGCATGCGGGACGGAAGATCTGATCCTCGGGTACGTTGTGCATCGCAACGGGAATACGGAGCATCGAGCACATTGTGATGAGGTCCGCGCCGATATGACCGTAGCTGATCGCGCCGTGATTTGCGCCCCAATTGTTCATGACATCGTAGGTGCTTGTAAACGCGCCCTTTCCGGTAAGACGCGGAGCAAACCATGTGCAGGGCCATGTATAGTCCGTGCGCTTCCACAGGATATCGGAAACCTCGTCGGGGAGGTTCACCGTCCATCCCTCGGCGATCTGAAGCATCGGTCCGAGGTTCTTCACGAGATTCAAACGGATCATGGTAACGGGCATCTGCGCAACGGTGAGAAATCTCGAAGAGAATCCGCCTCCGCGGAAATATCCGTTGTCGGCGGGGTTCCACGTCGTCGCCGCAAGGATCGAATCGATGTCCTCGTCGGTGACATCCCACCATTCCTTCATCGTGCCCTGTCCGTTCTCATCGGTTGCGATGCCGGTCGCGTCAAGGCAAGCGGCACCGGAGTTTATAAGGTGGATTATACCGTTCTCGGCAACTCCCTCGGGAGTGTAGCCGGTTGCCTTTTTGATCGCCTCGGGGCTCCAATATGTGCGGACGTCGGCGAATATCTGCGCACGGTTGGTGAGCAGCTTCATGAACATCATTCCGAGACCGTTGAGCGTATCGTTCTCCGTTGCGAGAATGTACGGTTCGCGTGCGCCGTTCCAATCAAATGACGTGTTGAGGAGAGCCTCGGCGAAATCGGCGTTCGGATAGAAGTCCGTCCACTGACGCTGTCCCTGGAAGCCCGCAGCAAGTGCGTTATGTCCGACAGCCTCCTCCTCGCAGCCCTCGGGAAGCTTGTCGTTTCCGTTCATGAGATCCTTGATGATGACCATCATCTTTACGACGAACTCCCAATCGCGGTCTTTCTCCTCGCGGGATTTCTGGAGGAATTCGGGATTCTTGTCGAATCCCTCGCGGCACTTTTCCTTCGTCCATGCAAGAGCCTTCTGATACTCCGCCTCATCATAGATGCCCTCCGTCATGCGGCGGATGATTTCCACCTCGTCGACGGATTCAACGCGCATTCCGAGGTAATCCTCAATAAATCCGGGATCGATGATCGAGCCGCCGATACCCATGCAGATCGAGCCGATCTGCAGATACGATCTGCCGCGCATCGTGGCGACGGCGACCGCAGCACGTCCGAAGCGGAGAAGCTTTTCGCGGACATCGTCGGGGATATCCGTTGCATCCGCGTCCTGAACGTCGTGTCCGTAGATTCCGAACGCGGGAAGTCCCTTCTGCGCATGCGTTGCAAGCACGGACGCCAAGTAAACCGCGCCGGGGCGCTCCGTTCCGTTAAAGCCCCATACGCCCTTTATGGTGTTGGGATCCATGTCCATAGTCTCTGCGCCGTAGCACCAGCAAGGCGTAACGGTAAGTGTTATCGAAACGCCCTCGCGCTTGAACTGTGCGTCAACCCTTGCGGTCTCGCCGACACGTCCGATCGTGGTCTCAGCAATTACTACCTTTACGGGCTCGCCGTCGGTGTAGCGCAGATTCTCCTCGAAAAGCTTCTTTGCAGCGCGCGCCATGTTCATCGTCTGCTCCTCGAGAGACTCACGAACCTTGAGCGCACCGCGGCGTCCGTCGATCGTCGGACGGATACCGATAACCGGATAGTCGCCGATAATTCTTTTTGCCATAATATCCTCCTTCGCCGCACACGCGGCTGAATAATTTTTATGATCACGGCACATCAGTGCCGCAGCGTTTGTACTGCAATAATAATACCACATTTCGGGAACAAATTCAACGAAATTTTGTCATTTTTATCAGCGGTGAACGATATTTATCATGCCGGAGGCGGCGGGCGTTATTTTTATGCCCGCATCACCCGAATAAACTCCCGTTTTTTCGAAAAAAGTTTCATTTTTTCTCAAAGCAGGTTGATTTTTTAATAATTTGAGGTTACAATATTATATACTGAAATAAAATACAAGGAGATTGCAAAATGGCTCTTGTTACCACTACCGAAATGTTCAAAAAAGCATATGCCGGCGGTTATGCCATCGGCGCGTTCAACATCAACAACATGGAGATCGTTCAGGCTATAACCGAGGCTGCCGCAGAGGCAAAGTCCCCCGTTATCCTTCAGGTTTCCGCAGGTGCCCGCAAGTATGCAAAGCATGAATACCTGATGGCTCTGGCAAAGGCGGCTATCGCCGACTCCGGTGTCGATCTTGCACTTCATCTCGACCACGGCGCAGACTTCGAAATCTGCAAGGCGTGCATCGACGGCGGTTTCACCTCCGTAATGATCGACGGCTCGCACCACACCTTCGAGGACAACATTGCAGTTACCAAGAAGGTCGTTGAATACGCTCACGCTCACGGTGTTGTGGTCGAAGGCGAGCTCGGACGTCTTGCCGGCGTTGAGGACGACGTAAAGGTTTCCGCCGAGGATTCCTCCTACACCCGTCCCGAAGAGGTTGAAGAGTTTGTAACCAAGACCGGCGTCGATTCTCTCGCAATCGCTATCGGCACAAGCCACGGCGCATACAAGTTCAAGCCCGAGCAGTGCACGAGAAACGCAGACGGCGTACTCGTTCCCCCGCCGCTCCGCTTTGACATTCTCGAAGAGGTTGCAAAGCGGCTGCCCGGATTCCCGATCGTTCTTCACGGTGCATCCTCCGTTCCGCAGGAATACGTCCGCGAGATCAACTCGATCGGCGGAAAGCTTCCGGACGCGATCGGTATTCCGGAGGAGGAGCTCCGTCAGGCTGCAAAGCTTGCGGTATGCAAGATCAACATCGACTCCGACATCCGTCTTGCAATGACTGCCGGAATTCGCCGCGTAATGCACGATCAGCCCGAGGTATTCGACCCCCGCACCTACCTCTCCGTTGCGCGCGACGAGATCAGAAAGCTCGTTGTTCACAAGATCACCGACGTTCTCGGTTCCGCAAACACCCTTTGATAAAATACATGAAAAAGTGCCGGTTCTCCGGCACTTTTCCTAACGGAAGATATTCACGGCGCAAGGCGCAATGCCGATTCCGCCGAAACACCGAAAGGCAGGATCGAAAATATGAAATGGTCTGAAGAATACCGCATTAATTCCCACGATATCGATGAAAACCGCATAGTCTCCGCATCCGCGCTAATGCGGTATATGCAGGACACCGCGAACCTCCATATGGCGGCGATGAGGCCGTCTTACGACGACCTCTTCGACGCGGGATACTCCTATGTTCTGAGCCGCTTTTCCATGTCGAGCTACGCGCCGCTTTACTCCCACGAAACCGTGATCTCACAGTCGTGGGCGTGCGAGAGCCGCGGAGTAAGCCACAACCGCTGCTACCGTATCATGAAGGACGATCGGATCGTCGCGGAGGCGGTTTCCGTATGGGCGCTCGTGAGCATCAAGGACAGGCGTCTCGTGCGCGCGAACGAGCTTTCGCTCGACTACGGAACCGACGAAATGCTTGATCTCGATATGCCGACGAGGTTCCGCATCCCATCTCATGTGAATCCGGTGCTCGTTGGCGACAGGCTCACCGAGTATGCCGATGTCGATATGAACCGCCACATGAACAACACACACTATCCGGATATCCTGTGCGGTTATATCCCGGAGATCTCGGGCAACCGCGTTATATCGATGACGCTCAATTTCGTGAACGAGGCTCCGCTCGGCGAGAGGATAAAGATATACTCGGGAAAGTCGGACGGCTCATACTATTTCAGAACCAAACGACCTGACGGTAAGGTCAACGTGGAAGCCGAATTCATTCTTGAAGAAATTTGATTCCGGAATAATCCCGAAAAGCCCTGCCCAAAGCGTGAGTCTCCGGTATCGGCATACTTACAAGCGCCGCCTCCGTCGGATCAACGCAGAACATAAAGAAGCCGCCGCTGTGAAAACAGCGGCGGCTTTTAATTTTCCCGAAATTATCTTTCTTCGCGGAAATACGGAACTCCGAGCCCCTCCGGAGGCTGATTTTCCTTTCTCTTGCGAAGGCTCGTGATAATAAGCACGACGATCGTTACGATGTAGGGAAGCATCTTGAACAGCTCCTGAGAGGAACGGGTGAGATTTGAAATGTAGAAGTACATCCAGAACAAAACTCCGAAGAGGTACGCACCCCAGATTGCGTTCAGCGCTTTCCATGTGGTGAAAATAACGAGCGCAACGGCGAGCCAGCCGAGCTTTTCGATGGAGCCGTCGTTTGCCCATGTACCCTTGATATAATCCATTACATAGAACACTCCGCCGAGTCCGCATATGCCCGCTCCGAGGCAGGTCGCAGCGTACTTATATGCGGTGACGTTTATTCCCGCGGCATCAGCGGTAGAAGGGTTTTCTCCGACTGCACGGAGGTTGAGTCCCACGCGGGTGCGCTTTATAACGAAATTGAGGATGATCGCACATATGATCGCAAAATACACCATGAACCCGAATGACGAGAACAGCTCGCCGATGTGCGCGAATCCGACCGAAGAAAGCCCCGGCATCGGCGTTCTGAATGCGGAGCTCGTTACCGATGTGGAAATCTGACCTACGCCTCCCGCAAGCCTATTGAGCGATCCGCCGAAGAAGTTTGCAACACCGGAGCCGAAGATCGTGAGCGTAAGTCCCGTAACATTCTGATTTGCTCTCAGCGTTACCGTAAGGAAGCTGAAAAGCAATCCGGCAAGAGCAGCTGCGGCAAACCCGCTGAAGAACGCGATGAGGACGCAGAGCACGGGCGACGGAGCTTCAACCGAATTCTCATAAAAGAACACGCAGACAAGGCTTGCAATTCCGCCGATATACATTATTCCGGGAACGCCGAGGTTCAGGTTTCCCGATTTTTCGGTAAGGATTTCGCCGAGGCATCCGAACATGATGACCGTACCGAAAATTATCGCGGACTGAAGCAGAGATATCAATGCGCTTACCGACATATTACTCAGCCTCCTTTTTCGAGCGGAATATGAGCTTATAGTTGATGAAGAACTCGCATCCCAAAATGAAAAACAGGATTATTCCGGTTATCATTTCGGATACGTAATCGTTGAGTCCGAACTGAGACGCGATCTGCACCGCGCCCTTGTCGAGAAATACCAGGAGCGCGGAGATCACCGCCATGCCGATCGGATTGAACTTGGCAAGCCATGCGACGATGATCGCGGTAAAGCCGTTGCCGCCCGCGGTGTTCGTCGAGATTGTATGGCTTGCGCCCGAAACCGCAACGAATCCGGCAAGTCCGCATATCGCGCCGGAAATGAGCATCGTGCGGATAAAGACCTTGGGTACGTTTATTCCTGCGTATTTTGCGGTGTTCTCGCTTTCGCCGACAACCGAAATTTCATAGCCGTGCTTTGTATATCTGAGGTAAACGAACATACCGATCGTAAGAGCCGCCGCAATGATGATATTCAGCGCGTAGGTCTGACCGAACAGCGCGGGAAACCAGCCGATCCTTGTCTTGGGATTGATGATTCCGACGGAATTCGAGCCGTAGGGATTTTCCCAAAGCGCGACGCAGTATGAGGTAAGCTGCACTGCGACGTAGTTCATCATAAGCGTAAAAAGCGTTTCGTTTGTGTTCCACTTCGACTTGAAGATCGCGGGGATCATGCCCCAAAGTGCGCCCGCGACGCAGCTTGCGATAACCATGAGCGGGAACAGGACATATGCCGGAAACGTATCCGAAAAATAGATCATGAAAGCGGCTGTCGTGATTCCGCCGACGAGGATCTGCCCCTCGGCGCCGATGTTCCAGAATTTCATCTTGAATGCGGGAGCAAGTGCGACGCCTACTATGAGAAGAAACGCCGTATCCTTAAACATACTCCACATTCTCTTTTTCGTTCCGAATGCGCCTTCGACCATCGCGCCGAACACCTTGATCGGATTGAGTTTGGTCAGCGCATAAATAAGCGCGGAACATACCACAAGAGAAAGCGCGATCGCGCAGAGGCGTATAATCCATGCGCGGACAAACGAAATGTTTGTGCGCTTTGCCATACGGACGATCGGCTCTCTTACCTTTGCGTGTTCCTTCGTCATATCACTTTTCCTCCTTCATGAGGTTGGTCATAAGAAGTCCGACCTCTTCCTTGGTCGTCGTGCGTGCGTCAACTATGCCGTTGAGCTTGCCCGAGCAGAGCACCATTATTCTGTCGCAGAGCTCGAGAAGCACGTCGAGATCCTCGCCGACGTAAATCACGCAAACGCCCTTCTTCTTCTGCTCATTGAGAAGTCTGTATATCGTATAAGATGTGTTTATGTCAAGGCCGCGCACGGCGTATGCGGTCATCAGCACCGTGGGAGCGGCTGCGATCTCGCGTCCGACGAGAACCTTCTGCACGTTACCGCCGGAAAGCTGCCTTACGGGAGTATCGACATCGGGGGTCACGACCTCAAGCTTTTCGCGGACATTTTCCGCAAGCTTTTTCGGCTCACGGCGATCCGCAAGGGGAGAATGCCCCTCCGAATAATTCTTCAGCATCATGTTGCCCGTCATTCCCATGGAGCCGACAAGTCCCATTCCGAGACGATCCTCGGGAACGAACGAGAGCGAGATTCCGAGATCGCGTATCTGCTTCGGACTCTTTCCGATAAGCGGGATCTCTTTTGCCGCGCCCTCGGCAAAATATTCGATCGAGCTTCCCTGATCGACGGGGTTAAGCCCTGCGATCGCTTCAAGAAGCTCCTTCTGCCCGCATCCCGATATTCCCGCGATGCCGAGTATTTCTCCGCTGTTCGCGGTAAACGAAATATCGTCGAGGACCTTTATGCCGTCCTTGTCGGTGCACGAAAGACCGCGAACGACTATGCGAGGCTCCGGATTCACGGGCTCCGGACGCTCTATATCGAGGCTGACCTTTTCGCCGACCATCATCTCCGTAAGCGAAAGCTCGGTCGCATCAGAGGTCGGAACATCGCCGATATACTCACCGCGGCGGAGTATCGCAACGCGGTCGGACACCGACAGCACCTCATGGAGCTTATGCGTTATTATGATGATCGACTTTCCATCGTCTCTCATATTTTTGATTATGTTAAACAGCTTTTCGGTTTCCTGAGGGGTAAGCACGGCGGTAGGCTCATCGAGTATGAGTATATCGGCACCGCGGTACAGCACCTTGATAATCTCCAGCGTCTGTTTCTGTGAGACCGTCATGCTGTACACCTTCTGATCGGGATTCATCTCAAAGCCGTATTTTCTGCATATTTCTTCAATCCGCTTCTTTATCTCGCGCAGATTGTATCTTCCCTTTTCCCGGACTCCGAGCGCGATATTCTCGGCGGCGGTGAACACATCGACAAGCTTGAAATGCTGATGGATCATTCCGATTCCGAGGTTGTAGGAATCCTTCGGGGAACGTATGGAGACTTCTTCTCCGTCAACATAAACATGTCCGGAATCCGGAAAATACAGTCCGGCAAGCATATTCATAAGCGTTGTCTTGCCGCTTCCGTTTTCACCGAGTAGCGAAAGAATCTCACCGCGGCGAATGTCAAGATTCACCTCATTGTTTGCGATAACCGAACCGAACGACTTTGTTACATTTTCGAGCCGTATCGCCGGATTTTTATTTTCCTGCACCTGCATTTTCCTCCAGTCGGATTTATCCGTTTTCCGAAAAGTTTTCATTGTGTATCGGTGCCCGCTTTGACGGCGCACCCGACCGATCATAACCGCTAAATTAAAAACAGACCGCATCTGAACGGTACATGAGTACGGACGCAACACGCGCATCCGATATATTCACAGAGCACAGCGTCTGCAAATGTCAATTTCTTTACTTTATCTATAATCGGGGACGGGGCTGCCGCATCAGCAGCAGCCCCACCCGAAAAAGCATTATTGATTATCAGCCTTCTGCGTTGAGCTCGGTGATTCCGTCGATTCTGAGAGTGAACGAAGGAGCGGAGCGAAGCTCGGACTCATGGAAATATCCGTCCCAGATAGCTTCCTTGTCTGCGTCGCTGTCGGTCTTGAAGTCGCCGTCCAAGTCAACTATACAGCTCTCAACCTTCTTGCCGTCCACGGTAAAGGTGTTGATATCGAACACATGGAGAGTTCCCGCCTTAATAGCAGCAATTGCCTCGTCAACCTTCTCCTGAGTTCCTTCAGCGCAGGACTCGCCGAGAGCGGTGATCGCAACGGCATCGTCGGAGTAACCCTTTGCCCAATCGATGTCGATGTCCTCACCCTTGAGAAGCTGACCGAAAGCGTAAGTATAATAAGCAGCCCATATGTTGGTAGCGGAAGTGAGTGCGGCCTTCGGAGCAACGCTGAGCATATCAACATTGTATCCGATGGAGTAAGCAACGGTTCCCGCATCGTAAGCAGCCTGAACCTCTGCCGGTGCGCCGGTGGAGTCTGCATGCTGACCGATGATTATGCAGCCGTCTGCCATGAGAGCCTTTGCAGCCTGACCCTCAGCGGCGATATCAAACCACGACTGAGTGTACTGTACTTCCATAACAACATTCTCAATAACGGACTTGATTCCGAGGTAGAATGCAGTGTATCCGGAAACGACCTCTGCGTAAGGATAAGCGCCGACGTACCCGATCTTGATATTGCCGTCCGCATCCTTATTGCTGTCCGCAATCTTTCCGTCCTTGACGAGCTCAGCAAGCTTCATGCCCGCAACGATTCCGGAAACGTATCTGGACTCATATACCTTGGTGAAGCAGTTCTTGAAGTTCTTCAGTCCGCTGTTTGCTGCAGTATCACCGGTAGCGGAAACGAAGGTTATGTCCTCATATCCGGGCTCACCGGCAACCTGCTGCATATGGGTCTGATGATTGTATGAGTTGGAAAAGATAGCAGTGCAGCCCTGCTCTGCAAGGTCCTCCGCTGTCTCTTTGCACTGCTCGTTCTCGGGGATGTTATACTTCCAAACAACCTGATCCTCCGAAATGTTGTTTTCCTTCATGGCTTCCTTGATTCCCTCGATGTGCGCGTAGGTGTAGCCTTCGTTCTCATCACCGATAAGAATAACGCCGATCTTGATGTTCTTCTTGTTGTCCCCGCCCTTTGTGTCCGAGCCCGTGTCGGTGGTGTCTCCGTTGCCGGATCCGCCGGAGCAGGCTGCAAGCGCAAAGAGGAGCGCCGCGCAAAGAAGAGCCGCCAGAATTTTCTTCATCATTTGATTTCATTCCTCCATAAATTTATTTTATCGGATTTCCCGACAAAACCACAGTCAGCGGACGAACTTTATTCCGTCCCGAACGCTCATGCTCTCGATCCTTGCCAGGGATTCGAGCCGTATTCCGCGGTCGCGCACAAGCTTAGCCCCGCTCTGATAGGACTTCTCGATAACGATGCCCGCACCTACGGTGTGCGCTCCCGCATTGTCGATAAGATCGGCAAGAGCCGTGATCGCACTTCCCTTTGCAAGGAAATCGTCGATTATGAGCACGCGGTCTCCCGGATTCAGAAACTCCTTTGAGACCACTATATCGTAGGTTTTGGAATGAGTGTAGGATTCCACCTTCGACGTGTAGACATCGGAATAGATGTTGTTTGTCTTGGTTTTCTTTGCGAATACTACCGGAACATCAAAAAACTGCGCTGTAATACAAGCTATACCTATCCCCGATGCTTCGATGGTAAGTATCTTGTTTACACCGCAATCCGAAAAAAGGCGGTAAAATTCCTTTCCGAGTTCGCAGAGAAATTTCACGTCAATCTGATGGTTAAGGAACGAATCGACCTTGAGCACATCTCCCTCACCGATTTTTCCGTCGGCGATTATTCTATCTTCAAGAAGCTTCATAAAGTCACTGTCCCTCCCTGTTTTATCCGTATTATCCGATGCGAATAATACACAAATATTTTACTATTTCCGGCGTTTAATATCAATAGGTAATATATCTAAATTATATCCGAATGAGTTGTTAATTTTGTCTTATTTTGTCCGACGGCTTATTTCGGCGTCTATCTCTATTGACCCGCGCGGGGCAAAATGATATAATCAAAAACAGCATTCAGCATCCGAAAGGGGAAGAAAATGAACATAAAAGAAAAAACGGCTTCGCTCCGTGCAGGAGAGCTTGCGGTAATATACATAGGGCAGGCGGGATTCATCATTTCCGACGGCACGGTATCGGTCGCCGTCGATCCGTACCTCTCGTATTCCGTTGACCTCGCGATAGAAAACGGCGACGGAAAATGGACGAGGCTTTATGCGCCGCCCGTCATGCCGGACGAGCTTTCATTTCTCGATTTCGTTTTCATAAGTCACGACCATCTCGATCACGCGGACCCGGAAACGATCTCGGGCATAGCCGCCGTATCGGACGCGCGCTTTGTCTCCGGAAAGGCGATCTCCGGGAAAATTTCCTCGTACGCCGGTCGTGACTCCGTCGCGCTCGGCTGCAAAAAAGTCCGCGATTTCGGCTCTTTCCGTGTGAGCGCGCTGCCCGCAGCGCACGAGGAAGTACACATGAAAGACGGCGAGAGCGAGGAATGCGGATTTCTGTTCGACTTCGGCGGAATAAAAATATACCATTCGGGAGATTCTCTTGTATACGACGGACTTTGCGACTCGGTCCGCGGCTCGGACGTCATGCTTCTTCCCGTAAACGGAAACGGATTTTACCGCCGTGAGGACGGCATCGTCGGAAACATGGACTCTTTCGACGCGGCGCGGCTCGCGCTCGACTGCGGTACGGGGCTTCTCATTCCGATGCACTTCGATCTCTACCGCGGGAACAGCGTTCCCGAAAGCGCGGTGCGCGATATAATCTCGGCGGCGGCACCGTCTGTACGCACAGTTTTTCCGAAGCCGGGCGAAGGATACAGAATTTCGCGCGGTTATGCGGGGCTTGAGGTCTCGCCGCTTTAAAATATCGAAAAACGGTGTAATTTGCCACTTATATGAAGCATTTCTCCGAGGTAAAATAATTCTGAAAACCGTCCTTCCGGCAGTGCGCTCCGTGCGCCGCGTCGGGGAATGCTTTTCCCAATCGGAATAATTTTATCGAGGTGGAAAAATGTCAAACAAAGTGATGAACGTAACCAAAAGCATGCTTACGGGAATGGTGATCGGCGGCACGATCGGCGTATCGGTCGCAATGTCGATGAAGAAGCCGACCGTGCGCACCTTCCGCCGCCGCGCGTCCGACGCGATCGACACGGTCGGCTCGATCATGCGTTCCGTAGCGGATTTCACAAGATAAAAAATCGGGGGAGCAGTGCTCCTCCGATTTTTTCAGTCGTTATTTTCGAGACTGCGTTCGCTTCCGACGGTTGCAATATCGTAAGGCGTGGACTGATAGACGAAATAGTTCAGCCAATTCGAATAAAGAAGGTTAGCGCCGGAACGCCACTTCACGACAGGTTCGAGCGTATCGTCGTCGTTCGGGAAATAGTTCACGGGCACGTCTATGTCAAGTCCCGCATTCTTATCGCGCAGGTATTCCGATTTAAGCGTGTCGCGGTCGTACTCCGAATGTCCGGTTATGAAAATCTGCTTGCCGTGATCCGCGATGACGGCGTAAACGCCCGCCTCGTCGGAGGAGGCAAGTATCTTCAGATGAGGGCATGCCTCTATATCGGCGCGTCTCGTCTCAGTATGGCGCGAATGAGGAACCCAGAATTCATCGTCAAAACCGCGGAAAAGTATCGCGCGCTTATAATCGAGATGGTGGCGGTATATCCCGAACATTTTCTTTGCAAGAGGATATTTCGGTATGCCGTAATGGTAGTAAAGCCCCGCCTGCGCGCCCCAGCATATATGGAAGGTGCTCGTCACATGGGTCTTTGTCCACTCCATTATCGTGCATAGCTCGTCCCAATACGCAACATCCTCGAATTCGAGATTTTCGACCGGAGCGCCCGTTATTATCATTCCGTCGTAGCGGTTGCCCTTCACATCGTCGAAGGTCTTGTAAAATGCGAGCATATGATCCTCGGACGTATGCTTTGCCTTATGGGTCGCGGTCATGAGAAGCTCCGGCTCCACCTGAAGCGGAGTGTTTCCGATAAGGCGCGCAAGCTGAGTCTCCGTCGTAATCTTCGTCGGCATGAGATTCAGTATCAGTATTTTCAGCGGACGGATATCCTGCGTGACCGCACGGTTCTCCGTTATAACGAATATATTTTCCTCGGTCAGCGTTTTCGCCGCCGGGAGCAAATCCGGTATTTTGATCGGCATTTTATGATTCCTTTCCGTAAAGGGGCGCACTCGGCGTCCGTTTTTATTTATACAGTGACAGCGTATCGGAGACCGTCCGGACAAATTCCTCCTTCACGCTGTCGGGAGACACTATCGTTATGTCGGGAGTAAATCCGAATATCCATGCATAGAAATGAACCGAGACGAAAACGCGGACGGTGACATCGAAATACCCCTCTGCGGACGGGCGCAGCAGCACGTCCCGTCCGAACCGGTCCACTATCGCGCCCGCAAAGCGGTCGAGACAGCGGAGCGTCACGGTCTCCTCGCGTCCGCCGTACATTCCGAAAGTCTTGTTTGAATATACGCCCATGTCGAAGCGTTCAAACTGCGCCGACCCGTCTCTCGCCTCGTCGGTGACAGACAGCCTCTCCATCTTATCCACGCGGTAATGCTTTATCTTCCCGGCTTCCGTATCATATGCGACAAGGTAATAGTTTTCATCCTCCCACGCAAGGGCAAACGGGCTTACCCTGTAAAGCTTTCCGCCGTGACGGAAGACCTTCTGCTTTGAGGTATTCAGCTCGTAATAAAAGAACGAGACCTTTTTGTTCATCCTTATCGCGGAATGAAGCTTGTCAACCGAAAGGTATATGCTCTCGTTCATGGTCTTTATCCTGCCGGAGGAATAGACCTGCCTGCGCAGGCTCAGCGCCTCGTATCTGCTTGCGAGAGACGAAAGCTTCGATATGAGCATATCGGACTTTTTCGGGGTTATGAACCTCGACGCCTGAACAGCATCTACAAGCAGCTTGAGCTCGGCAAGCTCGAAGGTGCGGGACACAAGACGGTATTCCGTTCTCTGCCCCTCTCTGACCGAGACTATATCCATGCCGAAGTCACGGAGCGCGTCTATATCCCCGTACAGGCTCTTTCTCTCGGCGGATACGCCGCATTCGTCAAGCGCGCCGATAAGCTCGGCGGCTGTCATCCCGTGCTCGTCGTCCGTCCGCTCCTCGAATATCCTGCAAAGCTCGAGTATCTTTCTTTTCTGTTCTGAAGTCTTAGGCATTTGTCAATCACCCGATTCTTCAACGGGAACGGCGAAATACCGGATATCCCCGAGTGAGCATTCAGCTTTGCCCGAGCAAATATCGGCAATTGCCGATATTGCGCTTTCCGTATTTTCGGGATGCACATAGAATGTACACTTCACCTGCTCGGCATACTCCGGCTGCCCCGACGATACGCTGAAGCGCGGAGCCGATGCTTCAAGCCTGCCCCACAGCGGATACGACACGCTGACCGTGACGGGTGCAAGCGGCGTCATCCGCACAAGTCCCGCCGCGCGCACCGCAAGCGATGCCGACGAAGAATACGCGCGTACAAGCCCCGGCGCGCCGAGAAGTATTCCTCCGAAATAACGGACGACGGCGATCGCCGCGTCCCCGATGCCGCGCTTTTTCAGCACGTCGAGAACCGGAAGTCCTCCTGTCCCCTGCGGCTCGCCGTCATCACTGTATCTTGCCGTATACGGGGGAGCGGAGGTTATCCGGTATGCGTAAACGCAGTGGCGCGCGTCGGGGTAGGCGCTGCGTATTTCCGAAATAAACGCGATCGCCTCCGCTTCGCTGCCGACAGGCGCGGCAAATGACAGAAAGCGGCTTTTTTTCTCGGTAAGCTCCGTCTCCGACCTTCCCGCCAGAGTGATATACGGTTCGTTCACTTTGCCTCCCCCTTTCTCAGCGGCGCATTCTACAGATATTTTTCGAGCTTTTGCGCAAATTTATCGGATATCGAACCGGCAAGACGGATCCCGTCCGCAAGGTATTCCTCCGATGTGACTGTCCCGTTTTCGTGCAGAAACGCGAGCATCGCGCCGTCGCTGTACGGCAGAACGAAATCAAACATTATGAGTGACTTTGCGAAATGGGAGATGATGCCCTCGCGCAGCATTTCAAGTCCCGTTCCCTCCGTCGCGCTTGTAAGGAACACGCGACTGTATCCGGAAATCTCACCGGGTGCAAAATCCGGCGGGAGAAGATCCGCCTTGTTGAGGACGAGAAAACGCTCGCCCTCCGTCGCGCCGATGTCCGCAAGTATCCCTTCGACAATTGCGATCCTCTCGCGGAAATCGTCGCATCCCATATCAACGACGTGTATCAGAAGATCGGACGAAACCGCTTCCTCAAGCGTTGACTTGAAGGCTTCGACAAGCTCATGCGGCAGCTTTTTTATAAAGCCTACCGTATCGACGAGAAGTATATCCCTCTCGCTGTCGGTCTCCATGCGGCGTACCGAAGGATCGAGAGTTGCAAAAAGCTGATTCCGCACATAGACATCCGATCCGCAGAGCGCGTTCAGCATGGTCGATTTGCCCGAGTTTGTATATCCCACAAGGGATACCGTGGGAATTTCCCGACGCTTTCTGTCTCCGCGGAGCAGCGCGCGGCGGCGTTCGACCTCTTCAAGCTCGTTTTCGAGATAATGTATCTTGCGCATTATGTGGCGCTTGTCCGTCTGAAGCTTCGTTTCGCCGGGGCCGCGCGTACCGATGCCGCCGCCGAGACGCGAAAGCACCGTTCCGAGTCCGGTAAGCCTCGGCAGGCGGTATTTCTGCTGTGCAAGCTCGACCTGGAGTCTTCCCTCGCGGGATGTCGCGCGACGTGCGAATATGTCGAGTATAAGCGCGGTCCGGTCGATAATGCGCACACCGCACTTTTCCTCGAGATTCCGTATCTGCGACGGAGAAAGCTCATCGTCGAAGATCACGACGTCGGCGCGGGAACGCTTTACCTCCTCGGACACCGTCGCCACAAGTCCGCTTCCGATGTAGAATTTCGAATCCGGCGATTCCCTGCGCTGCGTAAAGGTCCCTACGACCTTCGCACCAGCCGCGCGTGCGAGCTCCGCAAGCTCCGCGAGATCGTCGTCTCCGCTGTCGGACGCGAGCGTGACGCCGACGAGTATCGCCTTCTCGGTCTCGTCGGAATTTTCTATAAGCTCCGCCTGTCCGGCGGTTTTATCGAGATAAAGTATGTGCTCAAACAGAGCGTCGAATTTTCCTCTCTCCGACGGCGGATACGGTCCGACCGTCTCGTAGAATTCAAGAGAGCCGTCGGACGCGCGGCCGAGGACGGACGCGGAAAGTCCCTTCACCGTCTGTTTTTCGCGGTCGATGCCGACCACGACCATGGCATCGAGGCGCGCGTCGGAAAGTGTGTTGAGGTCGATCTTCGACGGCAGCGGAACGCCGTTCGGATGCGTATGAAGATTTCTTACTCCGCAAAGTCCGCTTTTACCTCCGCGCGTTGGGGTATCCCCGATGCCGACGCCGCGCGCGTCGCCGATGTTCACGGAGATCACGGTGTTCCGTCTGTCGAGGCAGACCGCACATTCACGTCCGCTTTCGACCGTCACCCGCTTCATCATGGAAACGACCTCTTCCGGGATGAATTCTCCCGGTGAAAACGTCTCGCCTATAAAGGACTGCGCATATTCAACCGTCGCTTTTTTTATCGAATCAAGATTTCCCTCTACCTTGTTCATGCGCGCCTCCTTTCCGAATCTGCCGAACTGCATTCATGACATTTATAATATAATAACATTTCATCGGAATTTTATCAAGGGGGATTATCAAAATCCGACGACGGATGTGAAAAAAACCGACAATTGTCCTTCCGCGTTAACACCCAATTCAAAAAGCAGAGTTATAATATAATGAAGCTGCATCAGACGAGATGAATAAAAAGGACGGTGAGTTTATGTTCGGTCCTCCTCCGCACCCTTCAAAGGCAACGGACAAGCTGAAAGAGCCGAAGCCGAAAAGCCTCCGCGAGGTTCCGGGCTATCTTTCCCGACTTTGCGGAAAATTCTTTTTCCGCCTGATCTATATGTTCAGGCTCGTATGGGACGCAAAGCCGTGGATACTCTTCGTAATGACGGCGAATTCGATAATCTGCGGTTTTATCCCGATAATCGGCGCCTTCATCTCGGCAGGCATACTTAACGCTCTCGCCGACGTGATCACCGGAAATACGGAATCGTTCAAAAGCATCGCGGTGCTTCTCATCGCGCAGTTTGCGTACCTGTTTGCCACATCGCTTATAGATACCCTGTATTCAATGCTGATGCGGATCGCAAATCAGCTTGTGACAAACGAGATCAAGGTGAAAATCATATCAAAGGCAAAGGAGATCGATCTGAAAAGCTTCGACATGCCGGATTTCTATGAGAAGATGGAAAATGCCAACCGCGAAGCGGGTATGCGTCCAGTAGCCACGATCTCCGCGCTGTTCTCGATAATCAGCTCCGTCATATCGGTGGTAAGCTTTATTGCGATCCTTGTCGCCATAAGTCCTTTTGCACCGCTTATAATGATACTGCTTGCCGTTCCGTCTGCCGTTATCAACTACATATACCGAAAGAAGAATTTCCTGTATATGCGCAGGCGCAGCCGCGACCGACGCGAGATGAACTACTACAACGATGTTCTCGTCAACAAGGACCTCGCAAAAGAGATACGCATATTCAACCTCTCCGACACCTTCATAGAATGCTTCCGCCAAACCTTCAACCGTTATTTCAGCGGTATGAAAAAGCTGATAATCACGGAGGGCGCATGGAACACCGGAGTTTCCGCGGTATCGTCGGCGATAAACTGCGGGCTGTTCCTCTTTATCGCGCGCAAGGTATACGAAGGAGTGCTCAAGGTCGGCGACTATTCGCTCTACACGGGCGCGCTGTCCTCTATATCGTCGGGAATCGGCGGACTTATTTCGACCACGGCATCGATCTACGAAGGAACGCTGTTCATCGACAACATGATCGTTTTCATGAACGAAAAGCCGACCATCGTGCCGTCCGTCGCCGAGCCGCTCCATGTGAAGCGCCACATCGGGCATACCGTTGAATTCAAGAACGTCAGCTTCCGCTATCCCGGCACGGAACGCATGGTGATAAAGCACATGAATCTGTCGATCGACGCGGGTGAGACAGTCGTACTCGTCGGGCTGAACGGCGCGGGAAAAACCACGCTCATCAAGCTTCTCACAAGACTTTACGATCCCACGGAAGGCGTGATCCTTCTCGACGGAGAGGATATACGCAAGTATGACGTGAGCGAGCTTTACGCCATGTTCGGCATAATCTTTCAGGATTTCGGAAAGTACGCTTTCTCTGTCCGCGACAACATCGCCTTCGGACAGATATCGAAGGAGAAGAACGACGATGAGATCAAATCCGCCGCCGTTCAGTCGAGCGCGGACGAGTTCATAAAAGCGCTTCCGCTCAAGTACGAAACCCCTCTCATGCGCTATTTTGACGAGGACGGAACGGAGCTTTCGATCGGTCAGTGGCAGAAGCTGTCGATCGCGCGCGCGTTCTATTCCGATTCGGATTTTCTGATCCTCGACGAGCCGACCGCATCCCTCGATCCGATGGCGGAGCAGGAGATCTTCAATCAGTTTGAGAAGCTGAGACGCGGCAAGACGACGATATTCGTATCCCACAGGCTGTCGAGCGCGACCATAGCCTCTAAGATAATCGTGGTCGAAAACGGCGAGATCGTCGAAGAGGGCGATCACCGCACGCTCATGGCAAAGCGCGGAAAGTACTATGAGCTTTTCTCGACTCAGGCAAAGCGCTACATAATGGAGGAAAGCGAGATCGCTGATGCCGACAAGCCGGCGATGTCGGACGCACGGAACGAAAAAGCGGAGGCAGACCCCGATATCGAAAAAGGTCACGCACCTCGCCCGCCGAAGGGTGATAACGCAAGCCGTCCGCCGATGACACCGGATCACGGCGAAGGACGCGCTCCCGATTTCGGCGCATCTCCCGAACACGGCGGCGAGCGTCCTCCGAGACCCGAGGGCACACCCGATCACGGCGAAGAAATGCGGTAAGCGAAGATTCGGCAAAACGTGAGCGGCGACCGACAGCGGAGCCGCCGAACGGCAGAACGATGACAGATCAGCCCGAGCGGCAGAGAGGTAAAGCACTAAATCGATACGGTAAAGCTGCTCAGCAGAGAGGAGCCCGGCAAAGCGGCAAGGCGGTGAATCGGCGGCAGCGCACGGCGAATGGCGAAAGAACAGCATACATATCCCGCTTTCGCAGACGGGCTGCGCCGTCGGCTATGCGGCATGTAACGAATCCCGGAACAGAGCCGCCGTAATGCCCGGCAAGATATCGCTTTCTTCCGATTCCGGTCGGATTTTATTAAATAAAACGCCCCGCGCACCGAACGCGGACGGTGTTCCGATGTCGGACAGTATTCTGTCTTACATTACGGACACTTTTCACGCGGTGCGCGGGGCATTTTCCTTTTGCGGATCATGCCTGCCGCACGGTCAGATTTTACTTCCGATATCCTCTTTCAGTCTTGAAATTATCTTCTTTTCAAGCCTCGATATGTACGACTGCGAGATACCGAGCCTGTCGGCGACCTCCTTCTGCGTCTCCTCGCGGTGACCGTCAAGTCCGTACCGCAGGCTTATTATAAGGCGCTCCCTGTCGGAAAGCGCGCTGACCGCCGCGCGGACGGCGCGTTCCTCCTCCAGCTTTTCCATATCGCGGCTTACCGAATCCTCATCCGAGCCGAGCACGTCCGAAAGCAGAAGCTCGTTCCCGTCCCAATCCGTATTGAGCGGCTCGTCGATCGAAATATCGTTTCGCTGGGACGAGCTTTTTCTCATGTACATCAGTATCTCGTTTTCGATACAGCGGGAGGCATATGTTGCAAGCTTGATATTCTTATCGCTCCTGTACGTTCCGACCGCCTTTATCAGCCCTATCGTACCTATCGAGATAAGGTCCTCGATCCCCACGCCGCTGTTTTCAAACTTCTTCGCAATGTATACGACAAGCCTGAGATTATGCTCGATCAGCGTACTGCGAGCCGCCGCATCCGGCAAAGCCTCGATCGCTTCAGCCTCTTCGCCGGGCTCAAGCGGAGGCGGCAGCGATGCTGCTCCGTTTATGTAAAAGGTATCGCCTTCGCCGTGCGTGCTCTCGCCGAAAATACGCCCGATAAGCCTTTTCAATATCTCGTATATACGGTGCGTGTCCTGAAAATACATGATCCGTTCCTTTCCCCGAAAGATTTTTCGGTACTATCTTAAAAGCGAAAGCGGAATAAGCGCCGCCTCGCCGCCGTAGAATCCGCAGCCCTTGTCCGACACGCATATAACGGCATCCGCATTATGCGTTCTCCTGCCGCCTCCGTCGGAAACGCTCACGAGATCGGGACGGAAAGCGGTAACGATCCTCGATGCACCCTCTTCGCCGATCGGGATAAGCCTTATCCTGCGCTTCATGTCCTCGGGAAGTGAGGTTATGTCCCCGCTCAGCATGGAATCAAGCTCCGTTTTCGGGACGATATCCTCAAGGGATTCATGCGAAACGAAGATCACGGGTGAGCCGCTCACCGGATCGGCGGCGAGATTCCCCGAATCGACAAGCGCGCCGACTCCGGCTCTGCGTCCGCCGAGAGTGATCCGTACAAACGCCGTTTTACGCGAAAGCTTAGGCTTCAGCGCGCGAACGACGAAAACGCACAGGAAAATCCCGCTGACCGCAAGCGCGGCGGGGCGCGACGCGCAGGCGCTTTCCGTATAGCGCACGGTGTCGCCTCCGCGTTCCCCGATGCTGCACACCGCAGTAACGCAGCCGCCGAGAAGCGCGCCGCCGCCCCAAAGGGTAAGCGTTCTGAAAAGAAACTGCCCCAAGGAGCGCGCGCCGCCGTATGCGGTGGCGGTCATCACGACCGAAAGCACAAGAGTAAGCACGGTCTGCGGCAATGCCGTAACGGAAAGCGCCGTCATCGCGGTCGCCCCGAGGGCGCCGATAAGCGACGCAAGTGAAAAACGCAGCGCGCTCCTTCTGAGCGAAAGAAGCTGCGCGGCAATGTAGACCGAAATAAAGTCCATCGAAAAATTGATAAGAAAAAGCACATCGGCATACAAAACGGTGGTCATACTGCCCTCGCTTTTGTCTGGATGTGCTTATTATAGACCCGTCCCACGGCAGATTACGGTCGGATCGGGCGCGTGAAACGTGATTATTTATCCCGTTATCCGTTATTTTACGTCCGCGGCGGTCGGAATTTGTGCGCACCGGGTGTATTTTGGCTTATTTTCACCTACGCTTTGCGCGCTTCAAGCATATGTATCTTCATTCCATTGGAAACGAAGTTCTTTTCGTATTCTGTCATGATATTGTCCGCGGCGCGTTCGCTCGAATGAAGATCGTCGGTCACGAATTCAAGCGACAGCGGAGAATTTTTTACGCTCTCTACAGAAAATTCAAAAAGCTCGGCGTTGTCCGTCTTGAAGAAGAACGCTCCTCCCGGAACGAGAATTGTTTCGTACATGGCGAGAAAATTCGTGTGTGTCAGGCGGCGCGATGCGTATCCCGCCTTCGTCCACGGATCGCTGAAATTCGCATAGACGGAATCAACCGACCCTTCCGGGAATATCTTTCCGATATCGGCGGTATCCGCCCTCATGAATCTGACGTTTCCCCTCATCCCGTCGGGAATCAAAACCTTTTCGCCCATCGGCACGGTTTCGCCGTCCCACCTCTTCCAGCCTCCGTTCGGCGCGAGAGAGCCGAGTCCGCGGGATGCGGCATACTTCTCCGCCGCGATCACGATAACGTCGTCGATCTTCTCCATGGCAATATAGTTATATCCGGAGTCCCTCTCCGAAAGCTGCCTGACAAAGTCTCCCTTTCCGCAGCCGATCTCAAGCCGCAGAGGCGCGGCATTTCCGAATATCTCCGAAAAATCGGGAATATTGTCGCCGTTCTGTACAAAAAGATCGGAAAGCGACGTCATTCTGTCGGCAGTGTGCTTTTTTTTTCTCATTCGCATATTGTATTTCTCCCGAAATTCTGTTAAAATATATAACGTAAAGAATAAGCCTCTGCTATAATACCATATCCGGACGAAAAAATCCACACTTTTAAATAAATCGGAAAGATCGCCGAGGGCGATAATTCAGAAGAAGGGACAGCTTTTACGCCGAGATCCGGTAAAGCACGGTATTTGACCATGGAACTGAATGACTTCATGTCGGCTCTGACCGAATCACTCAAAAAGCGCGGCATCCCGGACGATGTGATCCGTGCTCATATGGCGCGGCTTCTTCCGTCGCTTTCGGAAGAGGACCTTGCCGAGATCGCCGCGTTCAGATCGGCTGAGGATTTCACCGACATATCCGACTGCACGGCGGCTGCACTTGCGCAGACCGTCAAGGTTGAGATCCCCGAAAGCGGTAACGGCACTACCCACGCCTCCGAAAAGCCAGATCACTCAGCCGAGCGGTCAAAGACCGGGCACTCGGTCAAAAAAGAAAAAATGCCCGAAATTCCGATAACGGAAGAGGGAAAGAAAAGATTCATCCTTATATCCGCGCTTACGTCGCCTCTGTGGGCGATCGCCGCCGTGCTCTACGCGCTTCTTTGGATCGCGGCGTTCGCGGTCGAAGCGCTGTCCGTCGCCGCGGCTGTATGCGCAAGCATCGGAGTTTTCGCGGCGGGGTGCGCCGCATCGGTATCGGGAATAATATACGGTATCTTCATAATGATGTCCGAAAAGGCGATCGGCATATACGAGATCGGCTTCGGTATTATCGTCGCGGGGGCATCGCTTCTCGGCGGCGTGCTGCTCTACAACTTTGCGATACGATTTATGCCGTTTGCGATAAAGAAAACGGCGGAATTCTTTATGTTCTGTCTCGGCAGAGTCCGCGTTCTGCTCCACGAATTCAAAAAGAGGTGCTTTGAAGTATGAAAATCCGAACCGCCTCCGTTGTCGCCGTGATAGTCGCCGCCGTGCTGATACTCTCCGGCATTATCGTCTGCGCTGTCGGCAGTGCAGCGGCAAAGTCCTCCGGAGTCATGATCTATCCCGAGGATGAAAACGGAAACTCTGTCTACAAGTACGACTTCACCGAGAAAAATATAACCAAGATATCCGTCTCCGTAAAGGATTCCGATATAACCGTGACCCACGGCGGAACCTCGTCGTATATCGAGATACGAAATTTCAATGCCAATTACTACAAGCTTTCCACGGAGAACAACATTCTCTCATTCAGCGAGATCGACAATGTCGCGTCGATGTTCAAGTTCTGGGAGGGCGGATTCTCCTTCAAGGGCATGAGATACCTCTTCCGATTCGGTGACGGCGGTCGCGGAATGAAAACGGTGACCGTAAACATCGCGGACACGTCCATGCTGAAAACGGTTTCCGTCTCGGAGGAAAGCGGAAGCTTTTCTCTCACGGGAGCCGATGTTTCGGCGGATTATATCCTCTCTCTCGGCAAAGCGTCCGCCGACATATCCGGGCTTTCCACGACATCGGTTCTTTCGGTATCCTCGTCGGCCGGCGCATCGATGAAGATATCCGACTGCCGTGCAAAGGAGTTTTCGCTCTCAGGAGGCGGCGGAAACTTCTCTCTCTCCGGCATCAGCGCCGACCGAGCGGACTTCAGCCTGAAAAGCGGTGAAATCGTCGGCGAAAACGTCACCTTCACCGAGCTTTCCTCGTCATCCGAGAACGCCTCTCTCGATCTGCGCTCGCTCGACGTATCGAAGGCATCGGTCAACTCCGTATCGGGACAGGTCGCGCTGCGTCTGTCGTCCGACCTCACGGACTTTGCCGTGGAGCTTGCTGCAAAGAATGCATCCGTTTTTCTGAACGACGTTCACTACAGCAGCTCCTATTCGATTCCCAACGAATCGGCAGAAAAGAGCATAACCGTAAACACAGACACCGCTTCAATACTTCTGAACGCAGCAAAATAAAAAATACCGATGCGGGGCGGTGCTGCGCCTGCATCGGTATTTCCCGTTTTTACGCACCGAATATTCTTTCGAAATATCCGAGGTCGATCTTGCCGCCGATGAGGATATAATTCCGCGATCCGATCTTTAACGCATCTTCGGAAAGGATCTCGACGGTGCACAGAACCTCTGCGCCGTCGGAGATAAGCTCTGCGGTATATACCGCCTTCCCGTCATTCCGCGAGCCGTCCGTGCATTCGAGCGATTCGAGATTCAGATAAAACGAATCCACGCCGTCCGCGGGAATCGTGCGTTTCTCGCCGCAGCCGTCGGTAACCGTCACGGAAGAAACCGCGGCAACTCCGGTCATGGGATCGACCCTCGGCGGCAGAAGATCGCCCAGCATATACACCTCCGGTGAACACGACGCCAAAATCGCAGCCGCAGCTATCACGGCTGCCAACAAAATCCGCACACCCAACGTTTTCATAAACGACTCACTTCCCGCCCGCGGCAAGGCATATCTTCGGACAGTGCTGTCCGTATCCGCTTACGGTACAATTATACACCGTGCGCGGATAAATATCAAGACGTGCATGTACGCACCGATGACACGCAGCGAAAGGACCCGACAAATGAAAAAGCTTCTCATAATCGACGGAAACAGCATTCTGAACCGCGCATTCTACGGGATACGTCCGCTTTCCACCAAAAGCGGACTGCCGACAAATGCGCTCTACGGCTTTGCGCGTATGCTGAAAAAGCATCTCGATGCCGTCCGCCCCGAATACGCGGCTTGCGCGTTCGACCTTCATGCGCCGACCTTCCGCCACAAGCTCTCCGATGCTTACAAAGCAAACCGCAAAGGTATGCCCGAGGATCTCGCGCTGCAGCTTCCCTACGCGCACCGACTCGCAGAAGCCCTCGGCTTCACGGTAGTCGAGCTTGAAGGATATGAGGCGGACGATGTGATCGGCTCTCTCGCCAAAAAAGCGGAGGACTCAGGCGTACACGCCTACATCCTTACAGGAGACCGGGATTCGCTGCAGCTTCTCTCGGACAGCGTATCCGTGATACTCACGAAGACCAAGGAGGATATTCTCTACACGCCCGAACGCTTCAACGAGGAATACGGGATATCGCCGTCGCAGTTCGTCGATGTGAAAGCGCTGATGGGGGACTCCTCCGACAATATCCCCGGGGTTGCCGGAATCGGCGAAAAGACCGCACTGAAGCTGATCGCCTCCGTTTCCTCGCTCGATGCGCTTTATTCCGACATATCCGCATGCGGTGCATCGGCGGGAATATGCGCCAAGCTTGAAGCGGGACGCGAAAGCGCGTTTCTGTCGCGCACTCTTGCGCAGATATGCAGAAGCGTGCCCGGGATAGATTCGATTGACTTTACGCTCAGCGAAGGCACCGACAAAAAGGCGCTTTCCGCACTCTTCGACGAGCTTGAATTTACGGGGATGCGCGCCGCGTTCTCCCTTTCGGATTCCGACCGCGAGACCGAGCCGGAGACACAGAGCGTACCGGACACGTTGCCCGTAACTCCCGCGGAGCTTATATCCGCCGTCGGTGACACCGCGTTCATCGACGTATCCCTCGAAAACGGAATCATGCAGATAAGCGCGGCAAACGAAAACGGGATATATTCCGCATCCGGCGATGCTGCGGACTTCGCTCCGCTGTTTTCAAAGAAGATAATCTGCCACGATGCGAAAAAGCTTTACTCCGTGCTCGCGCCGTTCGGAATTTCCGCAAATGTCGAATTTGATGTCATGCTTGCCGCGTACCTTCTCAATCCGGGCGACGGAAGCTATCCGACCGGGCGTATCGCGGCGCATTTTGACCCTTCACTGCCGAACACCGCGCCCGATGCGTGGCTGATATATAAGCTGTACCCGATTCTCGCCGAAAAGCTTGAGGCGGAAGGAATGACGAAGCTTCTGCATGAGATCGAGATCCCCCTTTCGGCAGTGCTCTCCGAAATGGAGCGCGACGGCATAATGCTCGATACCGCGGGGCTGCGCACCTTTGCGGCGCAGCTCGCCGAGCATGAAGCCTCTCTCTCCGACGCAATATACGAAAGGGTCGGCTTCCGCTTCAACCTCAACTCTCCGAAGCAGCTCGGTGAGGTGCTCTTTGAGAATCTCGGTCTGCCTCACGGGAAGAAGACCAAAACCGGATATTCTACAAATGCCGAAACTCTTGAGAAGCTTCGTCCGTACGATCCCGTTATCGGCACCGTGCTCGAATACCGCGAAATATCGAAGCTGCGCTCGACCTACGGAGAGGCTCTTGCGGCGCAGGCAGACGGAAATTCGAGAATCCACACGAGATTCAATCAGTGCGGAACCGCCACGGGGCGGCTCTCCTCGACCGATCCGAATATGCAGAACATTCCCGTCCGCGGCGAGCTCGGACGCGAGCTGAGAAGATATTTCAAAGCGCCCGACGGCAGGATTCTCATCGATGCGGACTATTCGCAGATCGAGCTGAGGCTTCTCGCGTCGATCTCGTGCGACCGCGCGATGTGCGATGCATTCAACAGCGGTGCTGACATTCACACCTCGACCGCGGCTGAGGTATTCCGCGTTCCGCCGGAGCTGGTAACTCACGAACTGCGTTCGCGTGCAAAGGCAGTGAATTTCGGAATAGTCTACGGAATCGGGGAATACTCCCTTTCGCAGGATCTCGGCATCAGTCGGCACGAGGCTGCCGAATATATCGCAAACTATCTGAACACATATCCGGGAGTCGCCGAGTATCTCCGAACCACCGTCGAGAATGCAAAGCGCGACGGATTTACCGTGACGATGTTTTCGAGAAAGCGATACATTCCCGAGCTTTCGAGCCGAAACAAGAATGTCCGAGCCTTCGGCGAGCGTGTGGCGAAAAACAGCCCGATACAGGGCAGCGCCGCAGACATAATCAAAATCGCAATGATAGACGTAAGCCGAGCGCTGCGCGAATCGGGGCTTGACGCCCGCCTGATCCTTCAGGTTCACGACGAGCTGATAGTCGAATGCGCAGAGCGGGATGCCGAACGGGCATCCGCCATTCTGAAGGAATCCATGGAAAATGCGGCTGAAACCGCGGTACGCCTCTGCGCCGAGGTCAGCACGGGCAGAAATTGGCTCGAAGCGAAAGACTGACGGGCACGTCTGCCCGAAAAAACGCTGCCCGATAAGGCGAAACGGTTTCAAAGAAAGGAAGCTTTCACACGGAAAGCACGGTAACACAATGAAAATCACACTGCCCGCCCCGGCGAAAATCAATCTGTATCTTGACGTTCTCGGAAAAAGACCGGACGGATATCACAACATAAAAAGCGTGATGCAGACGGTCGATCTCTGCGATGAGATCACCGTTGAAATGCTCACCCCCACGCCGGGACTTCAGAGCATTCAGATAAGCTGTTCGGAAGCCGCGCTTCCGTGCGACGCGAGAAACCTTGCGCACCGCGCCGCAGTCGCGTTCTTCAACGGATGTAACATCTACGATTTCACATGCAGAATAGATATTCAGAAGAACATACCGATGGTGGCGGGGCTCGCGGGAGGCAGCACCGATGCCGCAGCGGTGCTCAGGGGACTGAACGCGCTGTCGGGGCATCCGCTCGACACTGACGCGCTCTGCTCTCTCGGCGCGGCGATCGGTGCCGACGTTCCCTTCTGCATAAGGGGAGGCACGCTGTACACCGAGCAGATCGGCGATGTCATGGTTCCGTGCTATCCGATGCCCGCCGCGTATATAGTTATCGCGCTCGGCGGACGCGGGGTCTCCACGCCCACGGCATACCGTATGCTCGACGATCGGTACGGATGCGATCTTGACCGTGACTTTGCCGATGTTTCCGCGCTGACCGGCGCGCTCCACCGAAAAAGCCTCTCGGAAATATCATCGTCTCTCTACAATGTGTTCGAAGACGTCATTCTCCCCGTGCACGGCGATGCACGCCGCGCCAAGGAAATGCTTCTGAAATACGGCGCGCTCGGAGCGCTTATGAGCGGAAGCGGACCTGCCGTTTTCGGAGTTTTCGACGATGAAGCGGCAGCTCAGTCGGCGGCTCACCGCCTGCGCGAAACGATCGACCGCGTATTCGTATGCACGGCATCGACCCTCTGCTTCATTGATCCGGCTCTCTAAAGCTTACGCGGGTATTCGAAATCCGCGCGAAGTTTCGGCGGTGCAATCGGGCATCCGACGGAAAGCGCTTATGCCGTCGGCTGATCGAAAGCCTTGCGCAAAAATCCGAAACCGTTTTGTTTTTTCAATGATTCCGATACAAAAAGCCGCCCGATGGGGCGGCTTTTTCAGATAAATGGAGCTTAACGCATCCCTTTTGTACGTTTCGCGTAATCAAACGGAGAATTCCTCCGTAAGCACGACGCTGCATTCGTCGGCAATGATCTCCCTTTCGGAAAACGGGATGTGCCTGCCGCAGACAAGCTGATAAGTTTCGTGACCTTTTCCCGCAAACAGCACGATATCGCCCGGAGCGGAAAGCTGCACCGCCTCGCGGACAGCCGCTTCGCGGTCCGGTATCACTATATACGGCGCGGGACCATCGTAATGCGAGATTATCTCGCGTATGATCGCGTCGGGGGATTCGTAATCGGGATTATCGCTCGTTATCACCGAAAGATCGGCGAGATTCGACGCGGCGTGCGCAAGCTCCGCGCGCCGTATCTGCGTTCTGCCGCCGACCGATCCGAATACGCAGATCAGCCTCGACGGATTGTATTCACGGAGTACGCGGAGGGTATTTGTCAGACTTACGCCGTTGTGTGCATAGTCTATAACAAATGTCCTGTCGGGCAGTCCTTCTACGATCTCACCTCTTCCGAGCACGGATGTTACGGCGAGGGTCTCCGCCGCAGAAGCGACAGAAACGCCGAAATGCGAAGCTGTCGCAATCGCCGCCATCGCGTTCGACACGCTGAACTCTCCGGGCGATCTCAGTCTGATGCTCTCGGCACGCCCCCAAGCCGAAAGGGTAAAATCCACTCCGAGAGCGAACTCGTCGCGGAACGGGCGTATATCGGATGCCGAAAGATCAGCATCGCCGCCGACGGAGAAGGCGATCTTCGGCGCGCTGCACGTCGAGATCATCTCCTCCGAACAGGGATCGTCTGCATTGTAAACCGCAAGGTGCGTCTTATGCTCGGAAAACAGTCTCTTTTTCGAATTTTTATAATCCTCGAAATCCGGGTGCTCACCCTCTCCGATGTGATCCTCGGACAGATTCAGAAAAGCGGTGACTTCAAAGTCGATGCCGTCTACCCTGTGGTGCGCAAGCGCCTGCGAGGACACCTCCATTGCGACGGTATCGACCCCCGCATCCGCCATGAGGCGAAAATAATGGTGAAGCTCGAGGCTCTCCGGCGTCGTGTTCACCGTATCTATATGGCGGTCCTTTATCATCACGCCGTTTGAGCCGATATATGCACACGGAATTCCCGCGCCGTTGAGTATCGCCGCCGTCATAAGGGAGGTGGTCGTCTTGCCCTTCGTTCCGGTGATGCCGATTATCCGCAGCTTTTTCGCGGGATTCCCGTAAAACTCCGCCGAAACCGACGCAAGCGCGGCGCGCGTATCGGCGCACACGACCTCGCACACGCCATCGCCGAGGTCAAGCCTGTGATCACAGAGAAATGCACGGCAGCCGCGCGAATATGCATCGGCGGCGTACTTGTGACCGTCGGTGCGTGCGCCGCGGAGGCAGACGAACAGAGAACCGTCGCCGCACATGGATGAGTTAAGCTCGATCCCCGATATTTCGCATTCGCCGTCGCCGCAGAGCGTATGCGGCACATTTTTTATTATATCGGACAGCTTCATTTGAAAATTCCTTTCGTTGGAGTTCGCCCGCATCACGGGCAGCGTTTTTCGTATTCGGGCTTCCAAATCGAAAACTCGGACGGAAAGCCTGTCGGAGTTTTCCCGCAAAGTCCGATCGCGTAATAGGCAAGCGCCTCGGTCGAGTCCACAAGACGCGGATCATGCTCAAGGGAGCGGTTTATGACGGAAAGCTCCGTGCATCCGAGGATCATGGCATCTGCGCCGTTTCCCTCAAGCTCGCCGACGACGGAATAAAATCTGTCGGTGTCAACGTCCTTTCCCGCTTTGACCGAATCATATATAAGTTCGCCGAGTATCTTCTGCGAACGCTCGGACGGGAGTGTCCATTTCATGCCCATCTCTTCAAGCTCCCGCTGATACGAGAGCGCGCCGACCGTGCCGCGCGTAGCCATTATGCCGATGCGGCGATGCCCGAGGGCGCGCGCAAGATCGGCGGTCTCATGTATTATCGACGGGACGGGCACATTGACCGACGCTCTTACCTCGTCAATAAAGTAATGCGCCGTATTGCACGCGATTATTATCGCTTCCGCGCCGTATTTTTCAAGGCGGCGAGCGTCCTCGATCATCACCGGAAGCGGGCTTTCGCCGCCTTCGCCCGTGATAAACGCCGTTCTGTCCGGTGTCGAGGATCGGCTCGAAAGTATTATGTCTATATGCTCCTGATCGCTCGAAACCTTTGTGTGCGCGGTTATGTACTCATAGAGATACGCGCTCGACATCGGGCCGAGTCCTCCGAGGATTCCGAGAAGCTTCGGTGTGTTCATTTTACTGCCGCAGCCTTCGCCGGGGCGAAGGTCCCCTTTCCGTGAATTGATACGGCGGCAAAATGACAAGCATTCACGCCGCCGCAATAAATCTTTATTTCTCCGATTTTTTCGGATAATAAACCGCGAATTTCTTTTTCTGTCTGCGAAGCTGCTCACATACGCAGACGAAGCGGAGCGGGTTCATTGCAAGATCCGGTCCGTACCAGAGAGACGAGGTCTCCTTCTTTGCCGCCGCAAGGGATTTTGCCTTTTCGACAAGTGCCTTATCCTCCGTGTACTCATATGCGACGGATTTCGGGACATGGTGCCAAAAATGCTCGTTCTCGCAGGGCAAAAACTTCACAAACGGAGAATCATACTCTTCGACGGCAAGCTTTGCCACGTTGACTCCCGCCGCCGTCATGTACATATTGCTTCGTCCCTGACGCAGATTCACCTCGAAAACAACGAATTCGCCGCCGCGTCCGGTGTACTTGAGGTCGAAGTTGGCGAATCCCGTGTATCCGATATCGTCAAGCATGGCGCGTATCTTCTCCGCAACGGGGAGAGAGGAGACGGGCTCCGTCACGATCGCCGCGTGATTTCCCAGTCCCTTCGGCGTATGCTCCTCAACCATGGTGTGTCCGAGGCACATCGTGCGCACATGTCCGTCCGCTCCGGAAAAGGAGGTAAGCACTCTCATGTGATCGTCGCCGCCGGGAATATATTCCTGAACTATCATCTTCTGCGGATATCCGGATGCGTATATCTCCGAGATTATCTCTTCCGCGCGTTCGGGAGTGTCGGCGATGTACACCTTCTTCATTCCGTCAAACGGATGCTTCCAATAATCGACGCTCGACGACGGCTTAACTATCACGGGATAGGGAAAGCCGAGCGCGTCCTGAGAAAGCGCCGATTTTTCCGCGGGAGAGGTGAAAATGACGGTCTTCGGATACGGGATGCCGAAGCGGTCGCACTGCTCGTAGAACTCCGCCTTTTTCGATATGGAATCGAACAGCGAAAGCGGTGGATACGGGCAGGTGTACGCGCCGAGCTTATCGCGGTTTCTGATGATCATCGCGGCGTAATCGTCGGTGCAGCCGAACAGATACAGCCTATCGCCCTCATGCTCATGCGCAAAATCGGTCAGTATCTTCAGCATGGTAGCGTCGCTGTCCATATCGGCGACAGCAGTAAAATTTACTATCCGCGAATACTTCGTCGCGGAAACCGCGTATCTTCCGAAGGCGTAGGATTTTACCCCGTACTCCATATGGAACGCACGCGCAATATTGTAACAATTGAGATCCGCGCCGAGAAGCACGGGACATATCTTTCCGTTCATTGTAATATGCTTCCTTACTGTTTTTTATTCTCCGAAAAACTGCTTATGCCATACGAGGAAGGTATATGCCGTCCATATCTTGCGCCCGTTGTTCGCGCGCTCCTCGCGGTGATCGTCGAGAAGCCGCATGAGCGCGGAGCGATCGAAATATTCGGCGGCGGTGTCCGATGTGAGGTAAGACTTCACGTCGCCGTAGTATTTATCCTCGCGCAGCCACTTCCGTATCGGCACGGGAAATCCTTTTTTCGTTCTGTCCGCCCACTCGTTCGGGAGAGAACGGTTCGCCGCCTTGCGGAAAATGTATTTTGTGTTTATTCCGTTTATCTTGTATTCCGGAGGCAACTTTGCAGCCTCCTCCATAACGTGCCTGTCGAGATACGGCACGCGAAGCTCGATCGAGTGAGCCATGCTCATCTTGTCCGCCTTCAGGAGTATATCTCCCGGCAGCCACATATTGAGATCGAGATACTGCTTTTTTTCAAGCTCGCTGAGCCCCTTTGCTCGGTCGTAGATCGGCTCCGCAAGCTCGAAGGGAGACGGTCCGCTCCTGTATTTCGGATTGAGCACGGAAAGCGCTTCCTTCGGGGGATAGACGAGCGCCTGACCGAGAAAGTAATCCTCGGGGCGTCCGGTTCCCTTCATAATGAAATCGTGACCCTTAAAATACGGAAGATGCGAGGTGATTCCCGCCGCGGCACGGCGAAGCGGTGCGGGAATCTTCTTGTATTTTCTCATCATCGCGTTTTCATCGTACCACTCGTAGCCCGCGTAAATCTCGTCGGCACCCTCTCCGGAGAGCACGACGGTAACGTGCTCATGCGCAAGCTGTGCAAGGAAGTAGAGCGGGACCGACGAGGGATTCGACTGTGGCTCGTCCATGTGATACTGTATTTTCGGGAAAGCCTCGAAGCACTGCTCCGCGGTGAGCATGCGGGTGAAGTTTTCCACTCCGAGAAGCTTTGAAAGCTCTCGCGCCTCCCCGCTCTCGTCGAAGTTATCGTAATTGAATCCGACCGAGAAGGTGTCGCGCGGCATAAGAGATGCCGTTATATAGCTCGAATCGACGCCGCCCGAAAGGAACGAACCGACAGGCACATCGCTTATCCTGTGAGCCGCGACGGATTCGTGAACATCCGCGTCGATCTGTGCGCAGAGCTCGTCAAACGAAGCTGAGGACTTATTTGAAAAATCCACATCCCAGAAGCGCGTTTTCTTCATCACTCCGTCGCGGAAGGTGAAATAATGCGCCGGCGGAAGCTTGAACGTTCCCTTGAAAAACGTCTCCTCGGTTGCGGAATACTGAAGCGTAAGATACGGACGGAGTGCGTCCGGGTTGACCTCGCGCCGGAACGACGGGTGCTCGAGAAAGCTTTTTATTTCGGAGCCGAAAAGCATGTTCCCGTCTGGGAGAAGCGAATAATAGAACGGTTTGATTCCGAAATAGTCGCGCGCTCCGTACATAGTACGGGTACGCATATCCCATACGACAAACGCGAACATTCCGCGAAGACGTGCGGCAAGGCTCTCGCCGTACTCCTCCCAGCCGTGAACGATGACCTCGGTATCGCAGCGGGTCTTGAAAATGTGTCCCCGCTCGGCAAGCTCGCGGCGCAGATCCATGAAATTGTATATTTCGCCGTTGAACACCACGACAACGCTGCCGTCCTCGTTGTACATAGGCTGCGCGCCGTCGGAAAGGTCTATTATAGACAAACGCCGAAATCCAAGGTTCACAGAATCGGAGGGCTCGTTTCCGCTCATATGGAAGCCCTCCATATCGGGACCGCGGTGAATGATGCGGTTCGCCATGTTCCGCAGTATTTTATCTCTGTTTACTATATTCCCGGTAAAGCCTACAAATCCGCACATATATGAGAAAACCTTTCGTTGAAAGTTGTATCGCCGATTATGCCGTGACACCGAATAACGCCTTGCGGCAAAGCGGAGCGAATGTCCGCAAAAGACAGCGAACGCACGCAGCGCGCGAGGCATTTTCGCTCCGGCAGATGTTATTCAAGATATTATATCATATCATTCGCCCAAAATAAAGAGAAATACGAAAAATATCCGTATATCGCCCGCAAAAGATTCTCGTTCTCCGACGATTCCGAGAGGAAGATTGCCGCACATGGCGGCGCGGTGGAGGCTCCGGCGCACGCGCGAAAGCGCGGCGAACAAAATAAGGTACGGCACAGTGTGCCGTACCCCGATTCATTTGCCGTACCTTATGCTTTTGCTTCCGGGCAATTTAGTCACCGATCCGCTTATCTGCGAAACGGAGATCTCCTGCCCCATGCTCAGTCTGACCGAAGGGCAGACGAGCATATTCGGACTTACGAATTCCGTAGTCCGCTTCACACCGTTCACGAACACCGCAGAAAACGGAGTAAAGTTTTCGCCGTAGACCACAAGGGAATCGCGCTTCACGCACGACGTGATGCGGATATCGTGAAGTCCGAACTTCATGTCGGGAACGAAAGCTTCCGTGCTGAAATTATCCCCGTAAAGGATATCGTATTCGAGAAGCTTCAACTTCTCCTGAAAATCGCCGTCAGAAAAGGACATTTCATTGTGAAGCCTGTTTATCGCGTTTCCGCGGATACCGAGCTTCGAAAGTGCAAGGCTTCCGAGCTTGTACGATTCGATATCGCGCACTTCCCTCTCCGATTCGTAATTCGTCCAAATCACGTATTCCGTATAATAAAGACTGCCGTAGGAGATATCGTTTTCCGTAAGCCCGAGCGACGGCATGTGATCGCCGTAGACGACAAGCATAACGGGCTCCGGATACTTTTCAAGCGCTTCGGTGAGCGAGCCGAGAAAATCGTCCATGCTCTTCAGCGTATTTACATAGTACTCCATCCTGTATCGGCTTTCGGTGTACGTCACGCCGGAGACGTGTATCCCGTTTTCACCGACCGTATCGTAATCGGGATAGTTGCCGTGTCCCTCGACGGACACCGCAAAGACAAAATCCCGTCCTGCGCTCGATTCAAGCGCATCAGTTATCTGCGATGTCAGCACGGAGTCCTTCTCCCACCCGATCGCATTGTATTCGACGCCGTTCATGTACTCGACGGGCACGAACGTATCGAATCCGAGATTTGCGTAGACGCTGTTTCTGCCGTAGAAGGTTGCTGTGTGGTTGTGCATCGCGCACGCCGTGTATCCGACCGATGTAAATACCGTTGCAAGAGACGGCGCTGTCTTGTTATCAAGGATCGTTGAATACGGGTATTCGCATATTCCGAAATGCGAGAGATTCATTCCGCAGAGCACCTGAAACTCCGTATTCGCGGTCCCGCCGCCTATCGTGTTCACATGGAGCTTTCCCGAGGTGAAGTTCTCTTTCATAGCGGTGAAATTGGGAAGCGGATTTTCCGTCATCTCAAGGTCGTTTATATATGACGGATCAAAGAAGGATTCAAGCTGAAGAAAAACGACGTTTGGTGACGATACAAAATCTGTCGCGTCGTCTTTTTCATCGGAAAGCTTCGAGAGAAGCTCCTTCACGCTCTCCTCGGAATACTCGTCGGGCTCCTCGACACCGAAATCGAAAAAAGATCTTGTAAAGCAGTATGTAAAGCCGTATCGGTCGTATGCCTCGACCGCATCTTCGTACGAAAACTCAAGCTCCGGGACGAAGCTGCCTCCCGCATATCCGAAAAGGATCACAAGCGCGCAGGAGAGAATAAAGGCAATTGCCTTTTTCGGACACGGCTCGCATTTCGGCGCACGTCTGAATAGGATGACCGCCCCGAACACCGCCGCACCTATCGCGCCGAGTGAAAGAATGATCCCGCCGACACCTATATATGACGGCACCAGGCGGAAAGCCGACATAAGAATCACGAAATCGACCGCCGCAAAAGGCTCGGCTCGTATCCCCATAAGCACGCGCTGCGTCACTCCGAAGGTCATCCACGGTATTGCGACAGCCGCGTAAACAAACCATCTCCGTTTGAAGAACAGCGCGGCGGACATCGTAACGGCGATTACGGCAAATCCGATTATAAAAAACTGAAGAGACGAGATTGTAAACCAGAGAGCGGAGATTATGCCTTTATGTGAAAGACACTCGATCACAAATTCAAGAGCGAGCGACAGCAGGGCGCATCCGGCGATACCGTATTCGCCGAAAAAGCCGAACGCCCTGCGAAAAAAACCTGCCGCGCCTTTTACTTTATCCGTTATATGCCCCACGCCGCCGCCTCCGTTCATATATTCCGTGGATTACAGTTTACATCATAATGAACGTGTTGTCAAGGCGCGGCAGCGAAATATGCGGATTTCGGAGGAATTTCGGCACCTCCGCTCTTGACAAAAATCGGTACGTCACATATAATATATAGATGCTGTACAGAAAAGTCATGCAGTGTTTTGAAAGGAAATCATCAAATGAACGATATAAAGGTCCTCAAATTCGGCGGCTCATCTCTTGCGGATGCGGAGCATTTTCTTCAGGTGAAAAAAATCGTTGAAGCGGAAGAGGCGCGGCGCTATGTCGTACCCTCGGCACCGGGCAGACGCTTTCCCGGAGACGACAAGGTGACAGACCTTCTGTACTCCTGCTACGATGCGGTCCGTTCGGGCGAGGACATCGATCCCGTGTTCGACCGAATAACAGAACGCTATACGGCGATCATCGACGGACTCGGGATTGACCTCGACCTGTCTTCCGAATTCGACCAAATCAGAAATTCGATCACGCATCATGCAGGACGCGACTATGCGGCAAGCCGCGGTGAATATCTCAACGGAATCATTCTCGCAAAGCTTCTCGGGTACGATTTCATAGATGCCGCGTATGTCATCTATTTCAGGGAAAACGGAAGCTTCGACGACGAAGGCACAAACGAAGTGCTGAAAGAGCTTCTCAAGAAGCACACCCACGCCGTCATTCCCGGATTCTACGGTTCAATGCCGAACGGCACGGTCAAGACCTTCTCGCGCGGCGGATCGGACATCACGGGCTCCGTAGTCGCACGCGCAGCCGGCGCCGATCTCTACGAGAATTTCACCGATGTGTCCGGATTCTTCATGACCGATCCGCGCATCGTGGAAAATCCGCGCCGCATCGATGTCATCACCTATGCCGAGCTGCGCGAGCTTTCATACATGGGCGCAATGGTATTCCACGAGGACGCGATCTTCCCCGTACGGCGCGAAGGGATCCCGATAAACATCAGAAACACCAACGAGCCGTCCGATCCCGGAACGATGATCGTGGCATCCTCCGACACATACGAGGATTCGGTGATCACCGGAATCGCGGGCAAAAAGGGCTTTTCGATAATCAACGTTGAAAAGGACATGATGAACGCGGAGATCGGCTTCGGCAGGCGTGTGCTTGAAGCGATCGAGAACTGCGGTCTCTGCTTTGAGCATCTTCCCTCCGGGATCGACACGATGAGCGTCCTCATATCAACCGCGGACATCACTCCCGTCAAGGACCGCGTGCTTGATTCAATACAGAAATCGGTCACGCCCGATCTTCTCTCGTTCGAGGACGGTCTCGCGCTGATTGCGGTCGTCGGACGCGGAATGGTAAAGGCAAAGGGTACCGCGGCGCGCATATTCAACGCAATGGCAAGCGCGGGGATCAACATCCGCATGATCGATCAGGGGTCGTCGGAGCTCAATATCGTGGTCGGAGTTGACGAGCACGACTTTGAAGAGGCTATACGGGCAATATACGCCGAATTCACGAAATAATTACACCTTCGGAACAAAAAACGGGGTTGTCGGAAACGGAAATTCCGTATCCGGCAACCCTCATTATTTTATCTGCGTCTGCTCAGCGCTCGTTCTCGGGGAAAACATGAAGCGGAAGCTTCGTCCCTCCGATAAGATGGAAATGGAGGTGATGAACGCTCTGTCCTCCGTCCTCTCCGACATTCGTGATGACGCGGTATCCGTTTGTCACACCGAGCGTCTTTGCGATCTCGGGAATCTTCTCGAACACCGTGGCGACGTAAGACGAATTTGACGAATCCACTTCATCCGCCGAGCCAATATGCTTTTTCGGAATGATAAGCACATGCACGGGCGCTTCCGGGTTTATATCGTGGAAAGCCAATATCTGATCGTCCTCGTACACCTTCTTCGACGGGATCTCCCCCGCAATTATCTTACAAAACAGGCAGTCCATAAATTCCAATCCTTTCTTTATCATGTGAGAATATTATGATTTTCGAAAAACTCATGTCGGTTCCGGATCTGCCGGAACGCCTCCGGGACGAAAGCCGCCCGATATTTCTCTACGGAACCGGCAACGGTGCCGACAAGATACTTGACGCAATGAGCATGTACGAGATCCCGTGCGAGGGAGTTTTCGCATCCGACGGATTCGTGAGGGATCGCACGTTCCGCGGGATGAAAGTGCGATCGTATTCGGACACCGTATCGGAATACGGCGATGACATCGTCATCCTGTGCGCGTTCGGTTCTCCGAGAGAGGAAGTCCTCTCGTTTCTCGGCGAACTCGGACGCCGCCACACGCTCTATATCCCCGAAGTGCCTCTTTTCTGCCGCAGTCTCGCGGACGAGCTGTTCACCGCCGATTATGCCGCCGCTCACCGCAATGAGATTGAAGAGGCATATTCCCTTTTCGATGAGGAATACTCGCGCGAGATTTTCTTTGAAATGCTTGCAGTACGGCTTTCGGGAGATCCGGCGTATCTTTCAAGGACGCAGGAGGTCCGGGAATCCGTCAGTGAGCTTGTGCCGCCGGGTGTGCGGCGCGTCATCGACTGCGGAGCCTTTCGCGGCGATACCGCGTCATTGTTTCTGTCAGAGCTTGAAAGCATCGATGAAATCATGTGCATCGAGCCCGATCCGCGCACGTTCAGACATCTTTCGGCGTTTGCCGAATCCGATTCGCGCTGCCGCGCGGTGAACGCCGCCGTCGGATGCGAGAGCGGAAAAACCGTTTTCATGTCGTCGTCAAGCCGTGCGAGTGCCGCAGGAGGCAGAAACCGCCGCGCGAAGCAGGTCGAATGCGACGTCATCCGCATCGACGAAACCGAGATCGCAAAAGCATCTGTCGGCAGAGAACTTTTCATAAAGTACGACGTGGAGGGAGGGGAGCGCGATGCGCTCATCGGAAGCCGCGAAACGATTGCCCGGACGATGTGCCCGCTTTCGGTCGCGCTGTACCACCGAACGGAGGACATCTTCGCCCTGCCGCTTCTCATAAATTCGATGAATCCGGGATATCGGTTCAGGCTCCGCCGTCCGCGATGTGTCCCCGCGTGGGAACTGACGCTCTACACAATATGAATACTGGATGCGCACACATTCTTCGGAATGTGTGCGTTTTTATTCCGACTTTTTGTGCTTATCCGTCTTTGACAGGGAGAGCTTCGATTCCGTACCGTTGTATATACGCTTGATGTTTCCGCGGTGAAGGAATATGACGAGAGCCGAAATCAAGCACGAAAGCAGGACATTTATGCTGAGTCCGCGATCCCATACCTGCACAAGAAGCGGGAAAACAAGCATTCCGCAGACGGATCCGAGCGATATGTACTTTGAAAATGCGACGACGAGGATGAAAATCCCGAGAAGCACGAGGAATATTCTCCAATCGATCACCGCGATCGTCGCTGCGGTAACGACCACGCCCTTTCCGCCCTTGAACTTATAGTAGCACGGGAACGCGTGACCGAGGATGCAGGTGAGCCCCGCGACATATCCTCCGCTTATTCCGAACAGTATCCTTCCGAGGATCACGGCGACCACGGCTTTAAGCGCGTCTCCGATAAGTGTGATCGCGGCATCGCGCTTGCCGTATGTGCGGAGCATATTCGTCATTCCGGCGTTGCCGCTGCCGTATTCACGGATGTCCTCGCCGTGAAAGAGCTTTGATATTATAATCCCGAAATTTATGCTTCCGAGAAAATACGGAACGACGAGAAGCGCAAGCACGGAAAAAACGGTCACAACCCAGAACACCGCGCCGAAGGAGCCGCGGCTCGCGCAGTCCGCAATATAGCTTCCCGACCGTCCGATCACGATACGGCCGAGGCTCTCAAGATCAAGCGCTTCGGCAGATGCTGCCGACTGTAATAGAATCTCCAAAACAAGTTCCTCCGATGATCTTTATTCTTCGCTGTCACCGCGCTGACGGACGATTATCCGTATCGGCGTTCCGCGGAAGCCGAAGGTCTTGCGCAGGCAGTTTTCTATATATCTCTGATACGAAAAATGGAACAGCTCCGAGTTGTTGCAGAACGCGACAAACGTCGGCGGTGCGGCCGATGCCTGCGTCATATAGTATATCTTCAGTCGGCGTCCCTTATCCGTGGGGGGCTGAACCCTGTTCACCGCGTCGGAAAGCATATCGTTGAGCATTCCGGTCGAGATTCTCATTACGGACTGTGCATAGACATACTTGATCTGTTCGAAAAGCCGATCGACTCTCTGCCCCGTCTGCGCGGAAATGAAGAGAAGCGGAGCATACGTCATATATGAAAGCGCGTCGTATACCTTCTTCGTAAACTCGTTTACCGTGCTGTTGTCCTTATCGATAAGGTCCCATTTGTTGACCGCGATTATCGTCGCCTTGCCCGCCTCGTGTGCGATACCGGCAATCTTCTCGTCCTGTTCGGTGATCCCCTGTGTCGCGTCGATCATGAGAATGCAGACGTTCGCCCTCTCGACTGCAAGGCGCGCGCGCAGCACGCTGTATTTCTCGATCCTGTCGTCAACCTTCGACTGACGTCTGATACCTGCGGTGTCGATAAAATTGTATTTTCCGGTTTCATTTTCAAAAGGCGTATCTATCGCGTCGCGCGTTGTTCCCGCGATATCGGACACGATCATTCTTTCGCTGCCGAGGATGCGGTTGACAAGCGAGCTTTTGCCCGCGTTAGGCTTTCCGATGACCGCCACATTGATAACATCGCCGTCGTCCTCGGAGTCCTCCCATTCGCCGAGTGCCTCGCACGCCGCGTCAAGCACGTCGCCGCTTCCGCTTCCGTGGATCGAGGAAAGCGGGATCGGATCTATCGAGAATCCGAGCTCGTAGAATTCGTAAAATCCCGCATCGACATCGCCGATCTTATCCGACTTGTTTATGCACGGCACGACCGGCTTACCGCTCTTTTTAAGCATGACCGCAATGTCCCTGTCGTCCGCGACAAGTCCGCTGCGTATATCGCACATAAAAAGAATGACGTCCGCCGTATCTATGGCGATCTGCGCCTGCTCCTTCATTTTGCGCAGGATGATATCGTCGGTCTTGGGCTCGATTCCTCCGGTATCGATAACTATGAACTTTCTGCCGCGCCACTCGGTCTCTCCGTAGATGCGGTCTCTTGTAATTCCGGGGATGTCCTCGACGATCGCACGCCGCTCGCCTATAAGTTTATTGAAAAGCGTGCTTTTGCCCACGTTCGGGCGTCCCACTATTGCTAAAACGGGCTTTGACATAATTAATCCTTATCTTTCCTGTTATTTTCGATTATTTACGACTCTCCGAGAATCGAGAACAAAAACGACGCGCCGTCGTTATCCGAAAACGATATCTTTATCCCGAGCTTCTCCGAAAGCTCCTCCGGAGTCGAGGAATCGAGAAACATATCGCCCTCGCTTCTCAGCATCGACGATGAAAGGATAAGCTCGTCTCCGAGCTCCTCATCCTTCAGCTGCTCGTAAAGGTCCTGCCCCGTGAGCAGCCCGGTCACGGTGACTCCGCCGCCGAAGAAGTTGTTCTTTATTTCGAATACGCGGATTTTCACCGACGGGCATTCGCGGCTTATCCGCCCAGCCATCGAACAGATGAAATCGTATGCAGCCTCTCCCGTGGCGACGGACACGTCGCGCACCGACTCGCGGTCGTTGTCGTCAAGCATTTCAAGCGCACATCCGAGCTCGTGATCGAATGAAGCTATCATCCCGACTCCGTTCTCGATCTGCGAAAACTCGCCCCACGTCTCATACGGCGGAAACTCAACCTTGCCGCGGAGGTAAAATTCGTCCGACGGATAGAATATCCGCTCGCCGCAATCTCTCTCGCAGCCATCGGCAAACGAGGTTACCTGGCGCACGACACCGGCGCATTCCTCATCGGTAAAATTCTCAAGAGGATAAAGCCCCTTCCGGTACGCCGTCATTCCCGCAGGAACCACGGATACGCTGTCCATCGCCGGATAAAGTCCGTACAGATCGCGCATCGTCCGGTCAAGCTCCGCGCCGTCGTTTACGTTTCGGCAGAGAACGATCTGCCCGCGCAGCTTGATTCCGCCGTCGGCAAGACGGCGCAGATATCCGAGCACCTCTCCGGCACGCTTATTGTGCATCATCATCCGCCGAAGCTCCGGATTCGTCGTGTGAACCGAGACATTGACGGGCGACATATGCATTTCTATTATACGCTCGATATCGTGATCTCTCAGATTCGTGAGCGTGATGTAATTCCCGTGCAGAAACGACAGGCGTGAATCGTCGTCCTTGAAATATATGCTCTCGCGCATTCCGGGCGGATTCTGATCAATAAAACAGAATATGCACTTGTTCTCGCACGAATGCTTCTTATCCATCAGCGGAGTTTCAAAGTCAAGTCCGATATCGTCGTACATATCTTTCTTCAGGGTAACGGCATGCTTCTTCCCGTCGCGGAGGTAAACTATATCGAGGGTCTTCTCCGTAAGATAGAATCTGTAGTCGAGCACGTCCGATATATCATGACCGTTTATCGAAACGAGGATATCCCCCGTTCCGAGTCCGGCAGAGTGCGCCCTCGAGCGGGCGGAAACTCCGGTTATACGCACCATGGTAATCCGCCTCCTCCGATAATCGCCGCGCATTTTCCGCATAATCAAATTTTCTGCAATATTATTATACTATATCCTTTTCCCGCGGTCAAGAAATTATAAGCTTTTTTTATCATCGAACTTTCATTAACAATTTGTTAACTCATTATGCGTGCGCGTTTGGTAAAATAATAGATATAAATGTGTTATTATCTGTGAGGTAACAATGAAACGGATCATTTCCGCAGTGCTCTGCGCCGTCATGATATTATCGCTCGCCGCCTGCACGAGCTTCAAAAGCTCAAAGGAGGAATCCGCGGTCGTAATGAATTGCGGCGGATACAGCGTAACATATGAAACATGGCGCTACTTTACGCTGAAGGCTCTCGACGAAAGAAAGGAAAACGCAGGGCTCGAGATCACCGACGAATTCATCGCGTCGGACGAGGGGAAAGCGCTCAACGAAAGCATTCTCGCCGAAGCCGACGAAAGCATAAAATCCCTTTACGCGGTATTCGCCCTCGCAAAGGAATACGGGATCGATTTCGAAAACGAAGCGATCATCGAAAGCGCGAACGCCGCCGTTGAATCTCAGGAAGCCTCCTACGAAAGCAAACGCGCCTACAAAAAAGCTCTCGAGGACGAGCATATGACAAAGACCGTCGCACACACTGTAGCCGTATTTGACACCGTATATTCCGAAATATATGAGGCGATGCTTAACTCGGGTGAGATCGTCACCGACCGTGAAAAGCTGCGGGAGATATACTTCTCCGACGAATTCATCCGTATAAAGGAGCTTATGTTCTCGGTTCAGAAGCATTCCGCCAGAGAATGCCGCGCACTTGCCGACGAGGCGGAGGAAGCTCTTCGCGCGGGTGCGGACTTTGATTCGTATGTAAACAAAAACGGGGAATCGCTGTTCATGTTCAAGAACAGCGACGGCTACTATATAACCCGCGGAATATGGGATATCGCGCTTGAGGATGCGGCGTTCTCACTCGGGATCGGCGAAATAAGCGGCGTGATCGAGGGCGGCGACGGCTGCCGCATACTCATGAGAGCGGAAAAGGAAAGCTCATATATCGACGAAAACGAATCCACTCTGTTCGACACCTACCGCGAGGGTGTATTCCGCCGCAAAATAGAGGATGCCGTCGCCGGGATAACTCTCGAGAAAGAGCCGCTCTGCTCCGAATACACCGTATACACCATGAAATAAATCCGTCCATGTGACGGGGAAGGATTGTCCGAAAGATGAATTATCATAACAGTTACACCGGCAGTGTAAAGAAAAAGATTCTTCTGCGCGTTCTCGTTGTTCTTGTGAGCCTCATCGTAATATCGGCCCTTACTCTTGCATACGGAAATTATCTGAAGTCGAAGGCCGAGGGCACTGCCGGAAGCGACTATTCCGGAGCGGGACGGACGCACAGCTCCGACGTCGACGGGCAGGAAAGCGAGATAACCACCTCATTTTCAAAAAGCGTGGAGGTAAAGAGCGCATGCATAGTGCCGGACTCGTTTCCGGATGAGGCGGCACAGAGCGAAGCCGTATCGGCTTATTCCGACGACAAATACACGGGAATTACGGTGGTTCTGACCGGGCGCGACGGATATCTGACATATGCGTCGGACGCGGTTTCATCGTTCACCAAGCAGAAAAGCCCCGCATCAAAGAAGCTTGATTTTATCACCTCGGCAGTCTCAAAGGCGCACGCGCTCTCCATGCGCGCAAGCGCCGTGATCTTCACATCGGAGGACTTTTCGGAAAACGAAATTTCCGCCGCGATAGACGCGCTGGTCTGTGCAGACGCGGCGGCGGCGGGCTTCGACGAGATCATAGCGGTCCTCCCCGTAAAAGCGGATCGGATAGACTCGGACACCTCAAAGGCTGTTTTAAAATATCTCGGCACACTCGCCGAAAAGAAAGGCTCTTCCCTGCTCGGAATATCGTTCGGACGGGAAATTTACGAAACGCCGTCGCTCTCGCCTCAGCTTGAGCTGTTCTCAAGCTACGCCGACTTTCTTTCGATCGACATGAGCGAAAAATACGGCAGCGCCGACGAGGCCGGGCAGGTGATATCCGACGTTCTCGATAAGATATCCGGATCGTTCGGCGTATACGGACTGCGGGTACTTCTCGACGGATCGGATGCCGACGCTTCCGCAAAGCAGACCGACGCGCTCACCGCGGCGGGATTTCCGAATTACGCATTCGTAAATGCGCTGCCGTCCGGAGACAATTCAGGCGACGGAACGGACACCACGGACGAGCCGGGTGATTCCGCACAAAACGGCGGACAGCATCAAAGCCCGAGTGCGCCCTCCGGAGGAGATACGACAGAAGGCACAACGACTCCGCCGCCTGCCGCTCCGAAAACTACCACGAATACGCCCGAGCCCGAGCCTACACCGGAGCCCGAGCCTACACCGGAGCCGGAGCCTACACCGGAGCCGGAACCGACTCCCGAGCCCGAGCCCACACCGGAGCCCGAGCCTTCGGAACCGCAGAATCCAGACGGAGGAGACGGCGGAAATTCCGACAGCTGAACATCGGCTGTGCGGCGTAAGGAGAAGCGATTGCGGATATTCCCGTTCCGCCTCACGGCAGTGCCGATACCGAAGCGCAGAGTCGAAAAGAGACCGCCGCGGCGGTCTCTTTTGCGTCACCCGAACCACTCCGATTCTTTCGAAAGGATGCGACGGTCATATGTTAAAAGGAGATATATCGGGATTATACGGCGACGATGAAGTGATAATCGCCGACGGCAGGCTCAATGCCGAATATGTTTCCGATGCGGTATCGGAAGCCGTACCGGAAATGTGTACGGGATGTTCACTGTTTTCGTTTATGCCCGAAGCGGATGCGTTCTGCGCCGAAAGCTTCATCGGAAACAAAAGCATCCGTGAAAAAGCCCGAAAAATAACGCTGAGGCTTTGCGGCATGAAGCCGTACAGATACGCGGTGCTTGTGAGAAAAGACTTTTTCTCTGGCGATCTGTACAGCGTATTCCTTTTCAGGGATAAAAAATCGATGCTCGCGCGCATAAGATTTTCCGATTTTCCCTTGTCGGAGCGCGGCGGCAAAGCAGCGGCGAACGTCATCGGCACCAAAGAACTTGCCGACGGTCTTTCCGAAAAGATTTCTGAAGGCCGAGCCTCGGCAGAAGAAATCAACAAGTCCCTTCGTTTGCTGAAAAGCAGAGCTCTGACCGACGAGCTGCTTCTTTCTCTTTCATGTGCGCCCGAAGGCGAATCATTCCCGATAAACATAAGGGACGCCGTTGTTTACACATCGGATGCGTTCGCCTCGCGCAAAACGGGGATCACTCTTATCACCGATGTTTCCGAAAGCGATTCGGGCGAATTCTGTTCGTCCGACATCCGGCCCGAGCGATTGATATGCGCGCTGTTCTCACTGATCCGCGCCGCAGCCGATCTTTCCTCCGACTGCAAGGTGAATTTTTCTCTCCGCTCGCGGTCCGAAGCCGTGACCGTATCCTTCGGATGCCATGCACCGTGTCTCTCGGTATTTCCGACGGGCAGCGCTTCCGTTACCGATCTCGCGCAGTTCGCGCCGTGCGCGTCCGCCGCGCTCCTGATCTGCGATTTCATAGTTTCGTCGTCGCCGAAATGCATGCTTGACATGAAATATTCCCACGAAAGCGAAACTCTTGCGTTCGAGCTTTCCTTCGGGCGCGCCCGCGACTTTCCCGAATTCAAGTCGAGAGACCCGTTTGCCGAAGCGGACAAAATTATGCGAATATGCGACGACGTTATCTTATTCCGAGAAGAAGCGCAAAGATGAGGATGAGGTCGCCTGTGTTCTTCTCTCCGGCAAGAAGCACCGTAAGAAGCACGAGCATCAGATCGTCCTGACATACCGCGCCCTGATGCAGGCAGTCTTTGCGTTCCGCGCATTTTCCGCCGCAGGACGGGGCCGCGTCCGCATCTCTGCATACCGCGCATGCGCCCGCGCTGTCCGTGCCGTCCGGGACTGTCGGCGCGTTCCCGCCGCCGTGTCCGGGCGCGCCGACGCTGCCTTCGGTCCGTGTCCCGTCTGCATCGCGCACGGCGCGTTCCTCTTCACCGCTTCCCGATGTACTGCGATGCGGCGTTCTGTATCCGCCGCGCGTCCGCCGCGCACCGGCATCATCGCGCATGTCGGAGCGCAGCTTCTGATCTTCGCGGTATCCCGACCTCGGGATACCGCCGACTGAAAGAGTATAGTCTCCGTCCCCGATCGCCGTAACGCGATCACGATTTCTCACAAAACGGCTTCCGTCATAGCCGGGCGGAGGTGTGTATCCGTTTCTCATATTCCCTGTGCCACCGTTTCGTCTTTTTTTGTACATGGGCTACCGCCTTGCCTCGCCGTGCTCGCCGAAAAGACCGATCGACTCCATGCCGATCATCAGGTCAAGCGCATGTCTGCGCTTATCGTTCAGATAAGGACGCAATGCGGAAAGAAGCGCGCGGCGTTTCTTTTCCTCCCCGTCGGATTTTTCACCGCCGCCTTTGTCTCCCATCAGAGCCGCAAGCTTCGGGATCATACCGAGCATCTCGGGCGAAAGAAACGACATGATATCCGGAGACGATGAAGCGGCGTCGTTATGCTCTTCCCCGCCGCCCGTCTCAACATGCTCGTCAATGACCTTTGCCGACGCTTCTATGCTTTCGCCGCTCGCCTCCTTTTCCGGCTTTGCGGAGGATGAGAGCGCCGCCATAATATCCGAAAGCGCACCGCTTTCGCTGAGCTTGCCGAGCATCTCTGTCAGCTTCTCACTGTTTATTCCGTTTTCCGTTTTTACCACCTCCCCGATAGATATCGACGATCTGTGCCGCGCGGTCGAGATCGTTTTCGGTAACGCTTCCCATCGCCTCACGGAGGCGCGCGATCTGCTCTTTATCGTTCGGCGGCGCGCCGAGACTTATCCCCGATGACGATGCTATCACATTCAGCACCTGCCACAGTTTATCGTCCGGAAGCGAAGAAAGCATATCAAGAGTTTTCTTGTCGATTTTCATTTCGGACACCTCACTTTCGTTCGTTTTCATTATACGCCCGGCGGTCGTAATGTGTTACGCGCCGTGAAAGGAGTCAACCTTGAAGATAATAGTATTTTCCGATTCGCACGGCTCGCCCCGTGCGCTCTCCCGAGCGATAGAGAAAAACATCGCCGGGCTCGATCTGTTCGTTTTTCTCGGCGACGGCACCGACGACGCCGTACTCGCGCTTGAAGCGTATCCGTCTCTGCCGCGGATCATCGTCTCCGGAAACCGCGAGGAATACCTTTCGTCTTTTCTCACATTCCCGCCGTTCCCGTTCGAGGCGGAATTTGAAGAGCAGAGCGTAAAATTTCTCGCACTGCACGGACACCGCCCGGTGAACGTGAAAGGCTCTCTCGTTGCCGCGGCATCATATGCCGCTTCAAAGGGAGCCGACGTGCTTCTCTACGGGCACACCCACATAAAGGACGACCGCACCGTCGAAACTGCGTCGGGCAGCGTCCGCATGATAAATCCCGGCTCCGCGGGGCGCGGCAGTGAGCCTTCATACGCGCTTCTCACTCTGATGAACGGCGTGCTTCTCTGCGGATTCGGCGAAACCTGCGAGTAATTTTCCGATATTTTCGGAAATCGTGAAAAAAAGGTTTACAAACGCCGTCGGCGGTAGTATAATGAAATAAAGGCTTTGACCGGGAAAATGCCGGAGGGATTTTCGGACAGAGAGGCTCGCGTATGCTGAAAGCGATGCTGCGAAATGATCCGGCTGTGCGCCCGTGAGCCGCGGCTGTGCCGACGCGTGCCTGCGTTACGGGTATAAAGCGACAAATCAAGAGTGGAACCGCGGACTGTCCGCCTCTTGCGCCGGAAACGGTGCGGAGGCGATTTTTATTTGCGGATTTTCCTTCAAAGGAGTCATTTATGAATATGAAAATAAATATAGAATACGTCCCGTCGGCAAAGCACGACGAAAAGCTTGAGGATGCGGTGCGAAGCAAGATGAAAAAGATGCGCGATGCCGTCGGAAATGCGGAAAAGTCCGCCAGATGCGAAAAAGCGAAACGCACCGCGCCGAAGCTCACCGTAATTGCGGAAAACGGGCGCAAAAGCACGTCATCTGCCGCAAAGCGGATAAAATCGGTGACCGACGATATAAAATACGACATCGACGCGATCATGGAGAGAGACCCCGCTGCGCGTTCCCGCACAGAGGCTGCGCTTCTGTATTCGGGATTCCACGCGCTGATGCTTCACCGCCTCGCCCACGCCGCAAACGAAAAGGGCGCGCACTTCGCCGCACGCCTGATAAGTCAGGCGGCGCGTTCCCTTACGGGGATCGAGATCCATCCGGGCGCCACGATAGGCAGAGGACTTTTCATCGACCACGGCTCGGGAGTCGTGATCGGCGAGACCGCGATAATCGGCGACAACTGCACGATATACCAGGGAGTGACTCTCGGCGGTACCGGAAAGGAAACCGGAAAACGCCATCCGACGCTCGGAAATAACGTAATGGTCGGCGCGGGTGCGAAGCTTCTCGGCAATTTCACGGTCGGCGACAATTCCAAAATCGCCGCGGGAGCCGTGGTTCTCGGCGATGTCCCCGCAAACTCGACCGCGGTGGGCATTCCCGCAAGAGTAGTGCGCCGCCACGGTGAACGCATCACCGAAGCCGATCTCGATCAGACCCACATTCCCGATCCCGTATCGCAGGATTTCTGCAAACTCCACGCCGAGCTTGACGAAATAAGGGCTTCCCTTGAAAAGCTCAGATCGGGTATTGAAAAAGAAGCCAAAGAAAAGTGCTCCGTGTGCGGTGAGGGTGCGCAATCCTCAGAAGCACCGGACAGCGCCGAATGAAGCGCAGTCCTCTGCGGCGAAAGGAAAGCACGGGAAATTCCGCCGGACCTTCTCCCGCCGTCGCTGCATTTGCCGAAGCGTTTGTGATATTCGCGCTTTTCCTCGCGGTAAAGACCGCCGTCCCCCTTGCAGCCGCGTTTTTCGGCTGCCTCGGCGGAGAAGCTTCGTTCGCCGACGGCTTTCGCTCGGCGAAAGCCTCATGGATCGTTTCGCCCGTTTCCGCCGTCATCCTTGTTCTGATTATCTCGCTATTCGGGCGATGCCGCACCGGATCACGGGTTCTTCCCTATGGCATGACATCCGGCAATGCTTCGCTGCCGGCGTATTTCGGCGCCGTTCTCTTCGGCTGCGCGCTTCAGCTCTCGGTTTCAGCTGTGACGGTGCTCGCGGTCGGAGAAAGCGCGGCATCCGCCGGGATCACCCCGAGCACCGCGCTTCGCATAATTTCCGCAGCTGTGTTCTCCGCCCCGTGTGAGGAAGTGATCTTCCGTTCGGGCATATTCAAAAAGCTCCGTTCCGCCGCGCCGAAAAACGCCGCCGTCCTTATATCGTCGCTGTTTTTCGCGCTCTGTCATCCTTCCCTGCAGGCTGCGGTATATTCCTTCGCGGCGGGCGCGGTATTTGCGCTTATGCTCGAAAAATACGAATCGATATTTCCGCCGATCGCCGCCCATGCATCGTTCAACCTCTTCGCCCTTGCTCTTCCGCTTATCCGCGAAAGGGGCACGGCGATCGCGGTGCTTTGCGTTTGTCTTCCCGCCGCGCTTCTTCTCGCGGCGATCCTCTGCGTGCCGTACCCGCGGGCACGCCAAAAGAAAAGCTGTCCGACGGCTGCGGACAGCGATAAAAACGAAAACGAAACGATTGGAGATAAATAATGAAAATTTACAACACCCTCTCACATTCGATTGAGGAGTTCGTACCGAACGAGCCCGGCAAGGTGAAGATGTACACCTGCGGTCCTACGGTGTATCACTTTGCCCACATAGGAAACCTTCGCAGCTACATAATGGAGGATGTGCTCGAAAAGTATCTCCGCTACTCGGGATACGACGTTCTGCGCTGCATGAACATTACCGACGTGGGACATCTGTCAAGCGACGCCGACACAGGTGAAGACAAAATGCTCAAGGGGGCGCGGCGCGAGCACAAAACCGTCATGGAGATTGCGAAATTCTACACCGACGCATTCTTCGACGATTGCCGAAAACTCAACATAAAAATCCCCGATATCGTAGAGCCGGCGACGAACTGCATCGACGATTTCATAAAGATGGTCTCCGGACTTCTCGACCGCGGATACGCCTACGCCGCAGGCGGAAACGTATACTTTGACACCTCGAAGCTCAAGGAATACTATGTGTTCAACAAGCACAACGAAGAGGATCTCGCGGTCGGCGTGCGTGAGGGTGTTGAAGCCGACGAAAACAAGAGAAACAAAGCCGATTTCGTTCTCTGGTTCACGAAATCGAAATTCGATTCGCAGGAGCTCAAGTGGGACAGCCCGTGGGGCGTGGGCTATCCGGGATGGCACATTGAATGCTCGGCGATCAGCCTGAAGCATCTCGGCGAATATCTCGACATCCACTGCGGCGGCATTGACAATGCATTCCCTCACCACACAAACGAGATCGCGCAGAGCGAGTCTTACCTTGGCCACAAGTGGTGCAACTATTGGTTCCACGTTCTTCATCTCAACACGAACTCCGGCAAGATGAGCAAATCAAGCGGAGAATTTCTCACCGTTTCGCTTCTTGAGGAAAAGGGCTACGATCCGCTTGTTTACCGCCTCTTCTGCCTCGGATCGCATTACCGCAAGTCGCTCGTATTCTCATACGACGCGCTCGACAATGCAGCGCAGGCATACACAAAGCTTGTTGCGCGCATTGCCGCGCTCGACGGCTCCGACGGTGCAATTGATGAAGAAGAGCTTAGGCGTCTCAAGGCATCCTTCCGCGATGCGCTCGACAACGATCTCAACACCTCGCTTGCGATAACGGCGCTTTACGATGTGCTCAAATCCCCCGCAAACGATGCGACCAAGCTTGCCGCCGTCGCGGATTTCGACAGCGTGCTCTCGCTCGGGCTTATCGAAGCGGCTGACAAAAAGAGAAACGAAAGCGCCGGCGACGACGCAGGAGATGACGCCGAGCTTGCATCGAAGATCGAAGAAATGATCGCCGAGCGCGCCGATGCAAAAAAGGCAAAGGATTTTGCCCGCGCGGACGCAATACGCGACGAGCTCGGCAAAATGGGTATAACTCTCGTCGACACAAAGGAAGGTACGACCTGGAAGCGAAGCTGAATCACCGAGAATCCACAAAAAACCGCCTCTGTTCTCACAGCGGCGGTTTTTCAATTTAAGCTCATCAGAGTGTGTGAAGCTCCTCTTCGGACACAAGTCTCACTCCGTTTGACGTGAAGAGCTCTTCCGTCTTTGCGTTGTCGTTTACGCGGAACACCACGAAAGCATGCTGACCGCTGACTGCGATGAAAGCGTACATATACTCGATATTCACCTGATGACGCGCAAGAAGATGGATGATGTTTCCGAGCGCGCCCGGCTTATCCGGCATTTCCACGCAGATCACATCGGTGACGGACACGACGCAGCCGCCGTTTGCAAGCGCGCCTTTCGCCTTCTCCGCATCACTGACGATAAGACGGAGAATCCCGAAATCCTGCGTATCCGCAACATTCATGGCGCGTATGTCGATTCCCTCTCCCACAAGCACATCGATTATTTCGGCGACTGCTCCGGGCTTGTTTTCCGCGAAAACCGAAAGCTGTTTTACTGACATGACACAAATCCTTTCTTTATCGAATTATAAACTGCGCCGCGGACCGCGGCGATTGACGGCAAAACGGTTATTTTTTGCGATTGTCTATAACGCGCACTGCCTTGCCTTCGCTTCGCTTGATCGACTTCGGCGATACAAGGCGCACCTTCGCGGCTACACCGAGAAGGGATTTGATATTTTCGGAAAGCGCTCTCTCCTTTGTCGAAAGCTCAGTAAGCACGTCGGAGAACGCTTCCTCCGTCATTTCCACAAGAACCTCGATCGTGTCGAGATTGTTAACGCGGTCAACAACAATCTGATAGTTCGGCGAATATCCCATATTGAGAAGAACGGTCTCAATCTGCGACGGGAAAACATTTACACCGCGGATTATGAGCATATCGTCGGTGCGTCCCATCGGTTTTGACATACGGACGAATGTGCGTCCGCACGAGCATTTTTCATGAGTGATAACGCCGATATCGCGCGTGCGGTAACGGAGAAGCGGAAACGCCTTTTTCGTTATGCACGAGAACACGATCTCGCCCTGCTCGCCGTCGGGCATATGCTCGCCCGTCTCGGGATTGATTATCTCGATGATGAAGTGATCCTCGTTGACGTGCATACCGTGCTGCTCTGAGCATTCATATGCGACACCCGGACCCATGGTCTCGGTAAGTCCGTAGATATCGTATGCCTTTATGTTGAGCTTGCGCTCTATCTCGCGCCGCATCTCCTCCGTCCACGGCTCGGCGCCGAATATTCCGCCGCGAAGCGGTAAGCGCGAGGTGTCGATCCCCTCATTCTCCATCGTCTCCGCGATATACATCGCATACGACGGAGTGCAGCAAAGAAAATCGGAACCGAAATCCTGAAGGATCGTTATCTGACGCGCGGTGTTTCCGGAGGATACGGGGATCGCGGTCGCGCCGAGGCGCTGCGCTCCGCCGTGGAGTCCGAGACCGCCGGTGAAGAGTCCGTAGCCATAGGATATATGTATCTTATCTTCCTTTGTCGCCCCCGCCGCGACGAGCTGGCGCGCGCATATGTCCTCCCATATTTCGAGGTCTTCCTTTGTATATCCGACGACGATCTGCTTGCCCGTCGTGCCGGAGGAAGCGTGAAGGCGCACGACTTCGGACATGGGTACCGCGAACATTCCGTAAGGATATGTGTCGCGCAGATCCTGCTTGCAGGTAAACGGGAGCTTCGTAATGTCCTCGATCGTCTTTATGTCGCCCGGCTTTACTCCCGCCTCATCCATGCGGCGGCGGTAAAGCTCAACATTTTTGTAAACGTGCTCTACCGTATTGCAAAGCCGCTCATTCTGCCACGCGGTGATCTGATCGCGCGAGGCAGTTTCGATTTCCTTCTGCCAATAATTCTGCATCGGTTTTCTTACCTTTCCGTGTATTCCGGATATATTCCCTTATTTTTTGCCGTATCCGAGATCAAATGCCTTCTTGTTCATTTCTATGAACCTTTCAGCAACGGTATCCTCGATTGCGGATATCCATTTTTCCTCGGGTATTCCGACATATTTTGCAAACAAGCCCATCAGGACTATGTTCACCGCCTTTATGCTTCCCGCTTTCTCGGCAAGCGAAAGCGCGTCGAACGCATCAACCGAAACTCCCTTTTCGGAAAGCTCACCGAGTATTTCGGACGGATACTGCGCCGCGCCCGTAATGACCGGCATCGGGTCGATCTCCTGAGTATTTACGATGATCCGTCCGCCCTTTTTAAGATACGGCGCATAGCGCGCCGCCTCAAGCTTTTCAAACGAGATTATGTAGTCCGCCTCGCCGATCTCGACGATCGGGGATGCGACACGCTCACCGTAGCGGACATATGTAACGACGCTTCCGCCGCGCTGGCTCATTCCGTGAACCTCGGACACCTTTACGTCATATCCCTCGTTGCAGAGGACACGTCCGAGAAGCTTTGACGCAAGCAGCGTTCCCTGTCCGCCGACTCCGACTATCATTATATTTACGGTTTTCATTCTGTCACCGACCTTTCTTATTCAATGGCGCCGAAGGCGCAGAGCTGCTCGCAGACCTTGCATCCGACGCAAAGTGTGGCATCGATGGACGCACGTCCGTTCTTCATGCTTATCGAGGGACAGCCGAGCCTCATGCAGCTTTTGCATCCCTTGCATTTGTCGGTAACGTGAAGAGCCGGAGCCGTTTTTACATATTTGAGAAGCACGCAGGGACGGCGCGATATGATCACGGACGCTTCGGGGACGGCAAGCTCCTCCTTCACCGCGGTCTCGCACGCCTTGAGATCGTAAGGATCAACGACGCGGACGCGCTTTATTCCGACTGCATGGCAGAGAGTTTCGAGATCGACCTTTGATGCAGCGTCTCCCTTTATGTTGTATCCGGTCGTGGGATTCTGTTGATGCCCGGTCATGCCCGTGATCGAGTTGTCGAGGATTATCACCGTCGAGGGCGAATCGTTGTACGCTATATTCACAAGCCCCGTGATTCCGGAGTGCATGAACGTGGAATCGCCGATCACGCAGACGCTCTTTCCGGCGCTCGCGCCGCCGTCGGCTTTGTTGAATCCGTGAAGTCCGGATACCGACGCACCCATGCAGAGCGTGGAATCAAGCGCATTGAGCGGCTGCTGCGCGCCGAGCGTATAGCAGCCGATATCGCCGAGCACCGTTATCTTATTCTTTGCAAGGGTATAGAAAAGTCCGCGGTGAGGACATCCGGAGCACATCATCGGAGGACGCACGGGGACTGCGGAATCCGCCGACACGGCGTCGGGCAGAGCTTTACCGAACGCCTGCGCCACGGTTCTCTGCGAAAATTCGCCGATGGGCGAGAACATATCCTTGCCGCCCGCGACCTCTACACCGTGTGCGCGGCAGAAGTTTTCGATGATCCCGTCGAGCTCTTCGACGACATAAAGCTTTTCAACGGAATCGGCAAAATCGCGGATAAGCTTTTCGGGCAGGGGATTGACGATGCCGAGCTTCAGCACCGAAGCGCTGTCGCCGAACACCTCGCGCACATACTGATAGCTTGTACCGGACGTTATGATTCCGATAGCGGCGTCGGTTCCGCGTTCAACGCGGTTGAGTGCGCTTTCGGCGGCAAATTCCGCGATCGCCGCGGTGCGCGCTTCGACCTCGGGGTGCTTCTTCTTCGCGTAAGCGGGCATCATTATGTATTTCTGCGGATTCTTCACATACGGTTTTTTCGCGGTGTCCGCGCGCTCGCCGAATTCGACGAGGCTCTGCGAATGTGCGATCCTCGTACACATGCGGAGCATTACGGGAGTGTCAAAGCGCTCCGAAAGCTCGAACGCCTCGCGGGCAAAGAGAAGCGCCTCCGCCGAGTCCGCCGGCTCGAGCATCGGAACCTTTGCGGCTATCGCGTAATGGCGCGAGTCCTGCTCGTTCTGAGACGAATGCATCGCGGGATCGTCCGCCACGCAGATCACAAGTCCGCCGTTCACGCCGGTATACGACATTGTAAAAAGCGGGTCCGCGGCGACATTCATTCCGACATGCTTCATCGCACAGGCGCTTCGCGCGCCGTTGAGGGACGCTCCGAAGGCGACCTCCATGGCGACCTTCTCGTTGGGCGCCCATTCGCAGTATATATCCTCCATCTTTGCCGCGAATTCCGTAATCTCCGTTGACGGAGTTCCCGGATAGCTGGAGATGACGGTGCAGCCGGCTTCCCAAAGCCCGCGTGCGACCGCTTCGTTTCCGATTACAAGTTTCTTCATAAGTACCTCTTTATTTTTATTTCATTTCTGTAAAACGTATTGAATTTTCCCCGGTCGGGGAATATAATAAATAAAACCGAAGCAAAGGAAGAAAAAACAGTGGTAATAGATTTTCACACTCACGCATTTCCAGACAAGATCGCCGAAAAGACGATCGCGATACTTGCCGATCGCAGCGGCACCGCGGCGAGCACCGACGGAACGGTTGACGGTCTGATCGGATCGATGAAAGATGCCGGAGTCGATATCTCCGTCGTTCTCCCGGTCGTTACAAAGCCGTCGCAGTTCGAATCGATCAACGCTTTCGCCGAAAGAATAAACTCTCTTCCGGGCATAATCTCGTTCGGCGGGATACATCCCGACTGCGAGGACAGCGAAAAAAAGATCGACGCACTCGCCGACGCGGGTTTTCGCGGGATTAAGCTTCATCCGGATTATCAGAGCGTATTTATCGACGACGAAAGATATATCCGCATAATTAAGCGCGCGGTGGAACGCGGCATGATCGTTTCGATCCACGCCGGACTCGACGCCGGACTTCCGGAGCCGATACACTGCCCGCCCGAGAAAAGCGCCCGCATGCTCGATCTCGTTTATTCCGGCACAGACTGCCGTGATGCGCTGATCGTGCTTGCACATTCGGGCGGATGCATGATGACCGAGGACGTAAAGAAATATCTCGCCGGGCGCAATGTATGGTTTGATCTTGCGTACACCGTCGGCGAATACTCCGCCGAGGAAACGTGCGAAGTCATACGCGCACACGGCGCGGACAGAATCCTCTTTGCGACAGATCTTCCGTGGAACACGCAGAAAGCGGACATCGAAAAGCTCCGCTCACTCGACATTTCCGAGGAGGACAAGGAAAAGATCCTTTGGAAAAACGCCGCCCGCCTTCTCGGGCTGAGCCGCGGAGAGCTCGACGCGAAATCGCTCTTCTCTCCCTCGCTCTCATAATATTATATTGTATTACAAAATCCGCGCCATTTCAAGTACAACGTATAAAAAACTTGCCCTTCGGCGCAATTTCGAGCCTTATTCTATCCGAATTATACCGCATAGCAGCGCAATTGTCAACCATTTTGAAAATTGCAGGTTGACAATTGCGCTTTTATATAGTATACTGTCTGTGGAATTTTTGCCGCGCGTCGTTCTGCACGGCAGATCAACCAAAGAAAGGAAACGGGCTGCGGCGAAGTTCGGAATGTCTCCGTAATCCGCAGCCGAGGTGAAAATATGGCATCCGGAAAAATCAAAACGGCGGACACCGTGGTATGCGCGCTGTTCGCGGCGATAATATGCGTTATATCACCGTGGTCGCTTCCGATATCGGGCGAGGTGCCGATATCTCTCGCCACCGCCGCAATATATCTCGCATCGGCATGCGCGGGCTGGAAAAGAGGGACTGTCTCCGTGCTCCTGTATATCGTGATCGGCGCACTCGGTGTTCCCGTATTTTCGTCATTTCGCGGCGGACTTTCGGTGATCGCCGGACCGACGGGCGGATACATAATCGGGTATCTTCCGTGCGCGTTTATCTGCGGCTTTATAATCGACCGTATCGGAAACGGAAAGAAAGCTGCCGCGTATCCCGCCGGCATGATCGCGGGCACGGTGATACTTTATGCCGTGGGCACGGCGTGGTATATGTTCATAACGAAAAATCCGCTCATCCCCTCGCTTGCCGGATGCGTTCTTCCCTTCCTTCCGGGCGATGCCGCGAAGATCGCCGCCGCATCGCTTCTCGGATACGAACTGAGAAAAAGGGTCATCTCCGGGCGGCTGTAAGGCGCGCCCGCGCAAATCAACACGAAAATCACGGTGATCTGCCCGCGATATGCGGCGCAGATCATTTTTTTCTTGATTATTCACGTTTGTTGTGATAGAATAATATGCGGATTATTATGCAAGTAACTATTTACGGAGGAAAAAATGCCGTCTCCTTCTGAAAGACAAAAGAAAATTCGCAATTTCTCGATAATTGCGCACATAGATCACGGAAAAAGCACTCTTGCCGACCGTATTCTCGAATTCTCCGATTCCGTCGCAAAGCGCGACATGGAAGATCAGCTCCTCGACAACATGGAGCTTGAGCGCGAGCGCGGAATAACCATAAAGGCTCGTGCCGTCCGCATAGATTACAAGGCTCAGGACGGAACCGACTATGAGCTTAATCTGATCGACACCCCCGGCCACGTTGACTTCAATTACGAGGTGTCCCGTTCGCTCAACGCCTGCGAAGGGGCTCTTCTTGTCGTCGATGCGACACAGGGTATTCAGGCGCAGACCTTGGCGAACGCATATCTTGCGATCGACGCGGGGCTTGAAATCGTCCCCGTCATAAACAAAATAGACCTGCCGTCAGCGGATGTTGACCGCGCGCGAACCGAGATCGAGGACGTGATCGGGATTCCCGCCGAGGGATGCCCTGCGGTGTCCGCAAAGACCGGACTGAACATCTCCGATGTCATGGACGCGATAATCCGCGATGTCCCGCCTCCGACGGGCGACGCGGACGCGCCGCTGCGCGCGCTCATCTTCGACTCCGTCTACAACAGCTATCTCGGAGTTGTCATTTACATCCGCGTCAAGGAAGGAACCGTCCACGCCGGAGACCGCATATCGCTCATGGCGACCGGTGCGGAATTCGAAGCGACCGAGGTCGGAATGCTCGACCCGTTCGGCGGGCTCAAACCCCTCGACATGCTTTCGGCGGGCGATGTCGGCTATATCACGGCTTCGATAAAAAGCGTCTCCGAAACAAAAGTCGGCGACACCGTGACCCTCGCGGACAACCGTGCCTCCGAGCCGCTTCCCGGCTTCAAGTCAGTTCTCCCGATGGTTTACGCCGGAATCTATCCCGCCGACGGTGCGAAATACAACGAAACCAAGGACGCGCTCGAAAAGCTCCGTCTGAACGACGCCGCGCTTGTGTTCGAGCCGGAAACGAGTATCGCGCTCGGCTTCGGATTCCGCTGCGGATTTCTCGGACTTCTCCATATGGAGATAATCGAGGAGCGGCTTGAAAGAGAGTTTAATCTCGACATCATAACGACTGCGCCGAGCGTTATCTATAAAATCAAGAAGCGCTCCGGTGAGACCGTCACCGTTGACAATCCGTCCGATTATCCGAGCCCCGACGAGATCGAAACGGCGTTCGAGCCGATAGTCAACGCCGTCATCATTACCCCGGCGGAATATGTCGGCGGAATAATGGATCTCTGTCAGGATCGGCGCGGCATATTCAAGGATATGAAATACATCGACTCCGACCGCGCGGAGCTTCACTACAGGCTCCCTCTCAACGAGATAATCTACGACTTTTTCGATGCGCTGAAATCGCGCACGAAAGGCTTTGCCTCTCTCGATTACGAATTCGCCGGATATGAGCCGAGCGATCTCGTGAAGCTCGACTTTATGCTGAACGGCGATGTCGTCGATGCCCTCACCTTCATAGTTCACGCGGACAAGGCATACGCCCGCGCGCGCCGTATCGCGGAAAAGCTGAAGGAAAACATTCCGCGTCAGCTCTTTGAGATACCGATACAGGCGGCGATCGGCTCGCGCATCATCGCCCGCGAAACCGTCAAAGCGATGCGCAAGGATGTCCTTGCAAAATGCTACGGCGGCGATATAACGCGAAAAAAGAAGCTCCTCGAGAAGCAGAAGGAAGGAAAGAAAAAGATGCGCCAGCTCGGCTCGGTGCAGATATCCCCCGAAGCTTTCATGGCGGTTCTCAAGCTCGACGACGAATAAAAAACGCTTTTTCCGAAAGGCATTGCAATGCTGTACAACAAACCGAAAAGGCTCGGGCTGTATTTTCACATCCCGTTCTGCCTGTCAAAATGCGCGTACTGCGATTTCTTTTCATTTGTTCCGACGAATGAAGAGCTGATCACGCGCTATATCAACGCGCTCATAACCCACATGGAGGAATACGAAAACGCCGCGGAGGATTACACCGTGGATTCCGTATTCATCGGCGGCGGCACGCCGACCTGCGTCCCCACCGAGGAGCTCGTGCGGCTGATACGCGCGATGAAGAAAAACTTCAACATATCGAAAAACGCCGAATTCACGATCGAATCAAATCCTGCGACCGTTGACATGCATTCCCTCAAAAAGCTGCGCCGCTGCGGGATAAACCGCATTTCGATCGGGCTTCAGACCGGGGACAACAACGAGCTGCGCGCGCTCTCGCGTATTCACACCCGAGCCCAGTTTGAACAGTCCTACCGGATTGCCCGCGAGGCGGGGTTTACCAACATAAACGTCGATCTCATGTTCGGTATTCCCGGTCAGACCAAGGAAAGCCTGATGCGGAATCTCCGTTATCTGATACGGCTGAATCCGGAGCACATTTCCCTCTACAATCTGAAGATCGAGCCGGGCACGCCGTTCGACCTCCACCGTGCGGAGCTTGCTCTGCCGAACGAGGATGAAGAGGCGGACATGTATCTCGCTGCGGTCGAATATCTGAACGTGCAGGGGTATCCGCAGTATGAGATCAGCAATTTTGCAAAAAACGGCTGTCGGTGCCGTCACAATCTCAAGTATTGGCACTGTGAAGAATATCTCGGCTTCGGTCCGTCCGCCCACTCATACTTTTCAAATTGCCGCTTCTCGTTCGTACGCGACCTCGATGCGTATCTCAACGCAATAGAACTGCCGTCGTCGAGAATAAAGCTGACCGCACAGTGCGACGAAATATCCCCGCGCGAGCGCATCGGCGAATACATAATGCTTCATCTGCGCCTCAATTCCGGAGTGCGCCTTTCGGAATTCTCCCGCGAATTCGGTCAGGATTTCGAACTCATGTACGGTCGGAAGATGCAGCGATACATCGATGCAGGCTTTGCCGTGCGGCGCGGTGATTCGATCGCGCTCACGCCATCTGGAATGTTCGTGTCGAATTACATTCTGTCGGATATTCTCGATTTTGCCGACCTCGGCGGCGAAATCTTCAAGGGATAACAAGCAGCTTACGGGGAAAGCGTAATTCCGTTTTTCACCCCTGATATCAACTCATACGCAAAAGGAGAAGCTTTTGCACGTCAAAAGCCGTACTCGAAATAAATGAAGATCGCAGTTGCAATGAGCGGCGGAGTGGACAGCGGAAGCTGTGCATATCTGCTTTCACGTGAGGGATTCACGGTGCTCGGGCTGACATTTGAAATGCTCCCGCCGTGCAAAATTTCCGCCGATCGCGCCGAAGAGTCCTCCGTCACGCTCTCCCCTGCCGAAGGCGCCGCACGTCTCTGCGCGCAGATCGGCGCCGAACATTTCACCGTTGACGAGCGGGAAAATTTCAAAAAATGCGTCATTCAGCCGTTCATCGGCGCTTATCTCGCGGGTGAGACCCCGAACCCGTGTGTTTTATGCAACAAAAAGATCAAATTCCCCGAAATGTTCACCTTCGCGGACAGTCACGGCGCGGAGTTTTGCGCCACCGGGCATTACGCGCGGACGGAAAAGTGCGGTGATTCGTTCATTCTGAAGAAGGCGCTCGATCCGGCAAAGGATCAGAGCTACGTCCTTTGGAATCTTACGCAAAAGGAGCTCGGCAGGCTGAAATTTCCGCTCGGAATCTACACAAAGCCTCAGATACGCGAGATTGCGGATAGCGCCGGACTTGAGTGCGCGCACAGTAAGGACAGCCAGGACATCTGCTTCATTCCGGACGGAGATTACGCTTCGTTCATCGAAGAAAACTCCGCTTCCGTCCCGCCGTGCGGGAACTACATATCCGAGGACGGATGCGTTCTCGGCAGACACCGCGGACATCACCGGACGACTCTCGGTCAGGGAAAAGGTCTCGGGATCGCGCTCGGCAGAAGAGTTTATGTTATCAATAAAAACGCCTCGGACAACACCGTCACGCTCGGCAGCGAGGAACGTCTGTACAAAAAACGCGTGACCGCGGACAGCATAAACATAATCTGCCCCGGCGCGCTCGAAAAGCGCGAACGCTTTTCGGCGAAGATACGCTACGGACGACGCGAAAACACCGGCTACGCCGAAAGAACGGGCGAGGATACGCTCACCTTTGAATTTGACGAGGCTGTGCGCGCGCCGTCGCCCGGGCAGTCTCTCGTAATTTACGCCGGCGACTGCGTGGTCGCCGGCGGAATTATCCGCCGTGCGGACTGATTTTTACATTTTCCGCAATTGTAAAATATAGATATGTTTTCTGCGTTTGCGGAAAACATCGGGGAGGAACCCTTGGAAGATATGTATTCCCGCACCCGTCTGCTTCTCGGAGACGGCACGGATGATCTGAAAAGCTCGCGCGTCGCGGTTTTCGGCTGCGGCGGTGTCGGGTCTTATATTATCGAAGCTCTCGCTCGCGCCGGAGTCGGTGAGATCGCCGTGATCGACGGCGACAGCGTAGCGGAATCAAACATAAACCGGCAGCTTGTCGCAGACAGAACGACGGTCGGTCAGCGGAAAGCCGAAGTCGCGCGAGAGCGGATTCTACGGATAAATCCCGACTGCCGCGCCGTCGCCTACGATATGTTTTACACCGCAGAAAATGCCGATGCGATCGATCTTTCGCACTTTGATTATGTCGCGGACGCGATCGACACCGTGACGTCAAAGCTTGAGATAATCTCACGCTGCCGCGCGGCGGGAGTGAATATCATAAGCTCTATGGGCACCGGAAACAAGCTCGATCCGACAAGATTCCGCATCAGTCCGATTGAGGAGACCTCGGTATGTCCGCTTGCGCGTGTGATGCGGCGTGAGCTTAAGACGCGAGGCATCACAGGAGTACGGGTTCTCTGGTCGGACGAGCCGGCGCGTGCACCGCTGACATCCGACGGCGAGGCTCCCGCCCCCGGAAGGCGCAGCGTTCCCGGAAGCGTTTCGTTCGTTCCGTCATGCGCCGGACTGATCATTGCGGGAGAGATAATCCGCACCCTTTCCGGGGTACGGTAATTTCGCGTTCCGCGGTACCGATGCTGTACTTCATGCAGAGGTTGATGCGTTCCCGCGGAAAATGCGGCGGTGCTTCGGTGCAGTTCCCGCAGCGAAGCCGCAAAGTGCCGTAAGAAGTATTCGGCGTATCCCGTGCCGTAAAGACCTCGAGGCGCCAAACGCGGCGTAACTGAAGGAATTCGACAGGGAACGGCAAAAGATGCCGAAGTCAAACGCTTTTCGACAAATGCATAAATTGCAGCATGGATTTTTCGCGTCCGGATTCCCCGCAAGCCTCCTAAGCTATTGACACGCAGAACGTAAAGTACTATAATTACATGTATTCCCGATAAAGCAGTAAATAACACGCCGCCGCACGCGGCTGAAAGGTATAAAACCGTATGTTCAAGGATAAAAAAGTCGTTTTCTCGGGCGTTCAGCCCTCCGGTCAGCTCACGATCGGAAATTATCTCGGAGCAATAAAGAATTTCTCCGTGTTCTCCGATGAGTACAAATGCTACTACTGCGTTGTCGATATGCACGCGATAACCGTTCGTCAGGTCCCCGCGGAGCTTCGCCGCCGCACCTACGAAACCCTTGCACTCTATATCGCCTGCGGACTCGATCCCGCGAAGAACACGCTTTTCGTGCAGAGCCATGTCGCCGCACATGCACAGCTCGGATGGATCCTCGACTGCTACACGATGTTCGGCGAGCTTTCGCGCATGACGCAGTTCAAGGACAAGAGTCAGAAGAATGCCGACAACATAAATGCGGGGCTTTTCACCTACCCCTCGCTCATGGCGGCGGATATCCTTCTTTATCAGACGGAGCTTGTTCCCGTCGGAATCGATCAGAAGCAGCATCTTGAGCTTGCGCGCAACGTCGCGGAGCGCTTCAACGGTATCTACGGTGACACGTTCGTCGTGCCCGACGGATATATCAACACCTCGGGCGCGAAGATAAACTCCCTTGCCGAGCCCGACAAGAAAATGAGCAAATCCGATTCGAACGAAAATGCGGTCGTGCGCATTCTCGACGGACGCGATGTGATAATTAAGAAATTCAAGCGCGCCGTCACCGATTCCGGCGCCGAAGTGCGCCGCGCCGACGACAAGCCCGGCGTGTCGAATCTCATGACGATCTATTCCGCGTTTACGGGAAAGAGTGACGAGGAGATTGAGCGCGAATTCGAGGGGCGCGGATACGGAGACTTCAAGCTTGCGGTCGGAGAAGCATGCGCGGACGCGCTCGCTCCCGTTCAGGCTGAGTATGAACGTCTCCTTGCGGACCGCGCATACCTCGAGAGCGTAATGCGCGCAGGCGCCGAGGATGCCGCATACGCCGCATCACGCACGATGTCAAAGGTCAACCGCCGCATAGGCTTTACCGATCTGAAATGAAAACGGTATATACCGCGGACCGCTCCGAGGGCGGGATTTTCGTATGCTTTTCCGAAAGCGGAGACAAGATCGAAATTCCCGCCGAGTCCCTGCCTGCGGGCTTCGGCGAAGGATGGCGCATCGTGTTCGAGGACGGCGGAAACGGGGTAATATCCGAAATTCTTCCGCCCGACGAAGAGAAGATAAAGAACATCAGAGCACGTTTCGATAAAATTTTCAAAAAAAACTCTTGACAAACTCTTTTCGCGGTGCTACAATACACCCAACGACAAAGAAAGGCAGCAAGTAAAAATGACGCAGATCAATCTCTTTTACGCATACTTTTACTTTTACTTTATTACGCTCCGTAATAAGGTTTGTAAGTTATGCTGTAATTGAGAATGCGCCGGTTTACGATATGCATCCCGCAGTATAATTTACTGCGGGATTTTTGTATTTTTGCCGAAAGAAAGGATCACACGAAATGGTAGTACTTCTGAAAAAAAACGCCGATGAAAAGCAGCTTGAAAATCTTGTTGCATGGCTCGCATCCCTCGGGATAGACGTTCACAAAAGCGAAGGCGAATACGAGACGGTTCTCGGACTGATCGGCGATACAAGCAAAGTCGATATCGACTTCATCCAGAGCCTCGGGATAGTCGAAAACGTAACCCGCATATCGGAGCCCTACAAAAACGCAAACCGCAAATTCCATCCCGAAGACAGCGTAGTCGAGGTAGCGGGACACAAGATCGGCGGCGGACATTTTCAGATAATCGCCGGACCGTGCTCGGTTGAATCCGAGGAGCAGATCATTTCAATCGCGCGTGAAGTCGCGGCGGCGGGCGCAACGATGCTCCGCGGCGGCGCGTTCAAGCCCCGCACATCTCCCTACGCATTCCAGGGACTTCGCGCCGAAGGTCTCGAGCTTCTTCTTAAGGCGAAGAAAGAGACCGGAATGCCGATCGTCACCGAGATCATGGATCTTTCCCACATTGACCTGTTCGCCGATGTCGATCTGATTCAGGTCGGCGCGCGCAATATGCAGAATTTCGAGCTTCTCAAGGAACTCGGTCATTCCGACAAGCCCATACTTCTCAAGAGAGGACTTGCAAGCACAATGCAGGAGCTTCTGATGAGTGCGGAATACATCATGGCGGGCGGCAACGAAAACGTGATCCTCTGCGAACGCGGAATACGCACATTCGAAACGTACACGAGAAACACGATGGATGTTTCGGCGATCCCGCTGCTCCACGAAAAAACTCACCTCCCGATAATCGGAGACCCGAGTCACGCCGCCGGAATCTCCCGCATGGTAGAGCCTCTCTCGCTCGCATGCACCGCGGCGGGAGCCGACGGTCTTATGATCGAGGTACACAACGACCCCGCGCACGCACTTTGCGACGGTCCGCAGGCACTGCGTCCCGACGCTTTTGCAAAGGTGGTCGAAAAGGTAAAAAAGGTACTTACGGCGCTCGACCTCGGCAACGCCGCCGAGTGAGCCTCATAAACGAAAGGAAAACGCGAAATGAATGTATCGGTCATCGGGCTCGGGCTGATCGGCGGCTCGTTTGCAAGAGCGCTTCGGGAAAAAGGTCACACGGTATTCGCCTATGACGCCGACTATCCGACGGTCCTTGCCGCAAAAGCGGCGGAGGCGATCGATGCGCCGTGTACGGAAAGCGCACTTTCCGCATCGGATTTTATAATCATCGCACTTTATCCGTCAGCCGCCGCAGAATTTCTCGAAAAGAACGCCGATGTCATACCTAAGTCGGCAACGGTAATCGATGCCTGCGGCACAAAGCGCAAGGTCTGCGAAGAGTGCGGAAAGATAGCCGAAGCACACGGCTTCACGTTCATCGGCGGTCATCCGATGGCGGGCAGCCAATACTCGGGATTTGCGCACTCACGGGCGGGATTGTTCCACGGTGCGACGATGCTCCTCTGTCCGAGGGAAAACGAGGACATCGCAAAGGTCGAGAGCGCACGGGACTTTATCCTCTCGCTCGGCTTCGGGAAGGTCCACTTTACCTCGCCCGAGGAGCACGATCGGATGATCGCGTTCACGTCGCAGCTTGCGCACATTGTTTCCAACGCCTACGTCAAAAGTCCGAGCGCGCCGATGTGCCGTCCGTTCGCAGCGGGAAGCTACCGCGATCTTACAAGAGTGGCGCGTCTGAATCCGACGATGTGGACGGAGCTTTTCCTCGAAAACTCCGACAACCTTTCGACGGAGCTTGACAAGCTGATCGCCTCCCTTACGGAATACAGCGAGGCGCTGAGATCGGGCGACGGCGAAAGGCTGAAATCCCTTCTCGAAGAAGGGGTACGCGCAAAGCTTACATCCGAAAAATAACGGAAACGGAGATATATATAATATGGAAAGGATCAGCGTAAACGCATCTGGAAAATACGACGTCGTTATCGGACGCGGACTGATCGGCGACAGCGCCGGACTGATCTCACCGCTTCTCGGCTCGGGAAGGCTTGCCGTGATAACCGACGACAACGTGAAAAATTTCTGTCTCGGCGCGCTGAAAGCCTCGCTTGAAAGCGCGGGAATTCCTTACGAGGTGTTCGTCATTCCGTACGGCGAGAGCTCAAAGAACATGACAACCCTCGGCACTGCGCTTGAATTTCTCGCGTCTCACGCTTTCACAAGAAGCGACATGATCGCCGCGCTCGGCGGCGGGGTCGTCGGCGATCTTTCCGGGCTCTGCGCCGCGATGTATCTGCGCGGTATACGGTATGTGCAAATCCCGACCACGCTGCTCGCCTGTGTCGATTCCTCGGTCGGCGGCAAATGCGCGGTCGATCTCGCGGCGGGAAAAAATCTCGCCGGGGCGTTCTGGCAGCCATCCCTCGTGATCTGCGATCCCTCACTGCTCTCCACCCTTCCCGACGCGGAATTCGCAAACGGAATGGCTGAGGTCATAAAGTACGGCGCCGGCTTTGACCGCAAGCTGTTCGACATGACGCTCGGCAATGTCCGTGAAAATCCCGATCCGATAATCGCGCGGTGCATTAAAATAAAGCGCGACACGGTCGAGAGCGACGAATTTGACCGCGGAGAGCGAAAAAAACTCAACCTCGGACACACTATAGGTCATGCCGTCGAAAAGTGCTCCGGATTTTCTATCCCGCACGGCTCGGCTGTGTCAATGGGACTTTATGCAATATACAAGGCATACGCCGCCGAAGAAGCTTCCGTAATCAAGAAAGCTCTCGAGGCAAACGGGCTGCCCGTGCAGATTCCGTACACCGCCGACGAGCTGTGCAGTGCGGCGCTGTCCGACAAAAAGAGAAACGGAGACACGGTATCGCTCGTGCTCCCGGGTCCGATCGGATCATGCCGCATTGAGAATGTTCCGGTCGCGTCGCTCAACGGAATTATCGCGGAGGCTCTGTCATGAAGCTTCTCATCACTCCGTCCCGTCCGAGAAAAAGCATCTGCGCGCCGCCGTCGAAATCCTTCGCGCACCGCGCCCTGATATGCGCGGCGCTGTCGGAGCGCGAATGCACCGTAAAGCTCACGTCGGTCTCGCAGGACATCGAGGCGACGCTGCGCGCGATCTCGGCGATCGGCGCAAAGGTCGAAGCCGCGGACGGCGGAATACAAATCACCCCGATCGCAAACGCACCCGAAAGCACGGTCATCGACTGCGGTGAAAGCGGCTCTACCCTACGCTTCATACTTCCCGTGTGCGCCGCGCTCGGAATCCGTGCGCGCTTCATATGCCGCGGAAGGCTTGCCGTTCGTCCGCTCGGCGATCTCCGACGCGCGCTTGAGGAGCACGGCATAAGCTTCGACGGCGATCACGCGATCGAAGGACAGCTCACGGCGGGGGAGTTTTTCCTCCCCGGAAACGTAAGCTCGCAGCACGTCACCGGACTTATATTCGCGCTGTCCCTGCTTGACGGAGAATCGAAGATCACGCTGACCTCGCCTCTTCTGTCAAAGCCTTATGTTGATATAACACGCGCGGTATGCGCCTCCTTCGGGATCACAGTCTCCGAAGGCGGCGGAGATTTCGGTTCGTTTACGGTAAAGCGCGCGAAAAACTTCGTGCCGCCGTCGGAATACCCCGTCGAAGGCGACTGGTCAAACGCAGCGTTTGCGCTTGCAATGTCATGCCGCGTGTCCGGGCTATCGCCGGATTCTCTTCAGGGAGACCGCGCATTCTGCGATATCCTTGAAAAGCTCGGCGGACGCATAACCTTCACCGATGATACCGTTGCCGCCGACACCTCCGCGCTTCACGCTGCGTCGTTCGATGCCGGGGACATTCCCGATATCGTTCCGCCGATCGCCGTACTTTGTGCGGTCGCCGACGGCGAAAGCCGCATAAGCGGAATAGCCCGTCTGAGGATAAAGGAAAGCGACCGTGTGAAATCGGTATGCGATCTGATAAACTCGCTCGGCGGAAACTGCACGGACTGCGGAGAGGAGCTCGTCATACGCGGCGTCGGATCGCTCGCGGGCGGCGAATGCTCGTCGCACGGCGATCACCGCATCGCAATGTCCGCCGCGCTCGCGTCGTGCTTCTGCCGAAATGACGTGATCCTATGCGGCGCGGAAGCCGTCAGCAAATCATACCCGGAATTTTGGGAAGACTTTCGCCGTCTCGGCGGAAGCTTCCGCGAAATTTCGTGAAAAGGAGTTAAAAATGTCTTCTGTATTCGGAAACAGGATAAAAGTATCGGTGTTCGGTCAGTCGCACTCCGAGGCGATCGGCGTCGTTATAGACTCCCTGCCCGCGGGATTCGAGCCCGACATGGAAAAGCTCCGCCGATTTACGATGAGGCGCACCGCAATCGGTAAAGAAGGCGTTACCGCACGCAAGGAGCCGGACGAGGCGGAAATTCTCTCCGGACTTGTCAACGGAAAGACCTGCGGCGCGCCGCTCTGCGCGATCATACGGAACACCGATGTGCGTTCCTCCGACTATGATTCGCTGAAAAACAAGCCGCGCCCCTCACATGCCGATTACACCGCCTTTATGAAATACGGAGAGAGTGCGGATTTTCACGGCGGCGGACATTTTTCCGGCAGGCTCACCGCTCCGCTCGTGTTCGCCGGAGGGCTTATAATACAGCTCCTCGCGCAGCGCGGAATACGGATCGGCGCGCGCGTGAAGTCGATAGGCAACGCATACGACAAATACATCGACCCAGCCGAGGTAAGCGAAGAAATCCTCGACGAAATCGCAGCCTCGGATTTCCCGTCTTACGGTGATCCGCGCGCCATGCAGAAGGAGATCTCGGACGCACAGACCGCGCTCGATTCCGTCGGCGGGCAGGTCGAATGCTTTATACTCGGGCTCGGCGCCGGAATCGGAGAGCCGATGTTCGACGGGCTTGAAAGCCGCATATCCTCGGCGGTGTTTGCGATCCCCGCTGTCAAGGGAATCGAATTCGGAGAAGGCTTTGCCCTCACCGGGATCCGCGCAAGCGAGGCAAACGACGAATTTTACATTGCGGACGACGGCACGGTAAAGACCCGCACAAATTCAAACGGCGGAATCCTCGGCGGAATCTCGACGGGGATGCCGATCGTGTTCAGCACGGCGTTCAAGCCCACGCCGTCGATCGCACTCAAGCAGCGTACCGTCGATCTCGAAACGATGACCGACACGGATATAGAAATTCGCGGAAGGCACGATCCGTGCATCGCGGTAAGAGCAGCAGTGTGCGTGGAAAGCGCCGCCGCGATCGCTCTCGCAGATCTTATACTTTAACAGATAAAACGGAAGGAAGTACGCAAAAATGGACATGGAAAAACTCAGAAACGAAATCGATGAAATCGACGATTCGCTCGTCAAGCTTTTCGAAAAAAGAATGCAGAGCACGGCTCGGCTCGCGAAGCACAAGAAGGAGCACTCCGTTCCCGTATCCGACCGCACAAGAGAACGTGAGATAATCTACCGCATGAGCGGCAAGGTCGCCCCCGAGCTTGCCGGATATACGAAATCCCTTTACAACACGCTCTTCGATCTCTCGAAATCATACCAGAATTCCCTGATCTCCCCCGAGTCAAAGCTCGCCTCCGAAATAAAGAAGAGCCTTGAGGGCTCGGAAAAGCTCTTCCCCGAGCGCGCGGTCGTCTCGTGTCAGGGAACCGAGGGCGCGTACTCCCAATTCGCCTGCGACCGTATGTTCAAGTATCCCGAGATCATGTATGTAAACAGCTTCGACAGCGTATTCGAGGCTGTCGGACGCGGACTCTGCCGCTACGGAATCCTTCCGCTCGAGAACAGCACGGCAGGCTCCGTTACCGCGGTATACGAGCTCATGCAGAAGCACAAATTCTACATCGTCGGAAGCATCAAGCTCTGCATCAGCCATTCGCTGCTTGCCGCGCCCGGCGTCCGTCTCGACGGAGTAAAGGAGATCTTCTCCCATGAGCAGGCGATCAACCAGTGCTCGAAATTCCTCTCCGAGCTCAAGGATGTGAAGATCACCGTTTGCGCAAACACCGCCGAGGCTGCAAAGTCCGTCGCCGATTTCGGACGCACCGACTGCGCCGCGATCTGCTCCGGCGACTGCGCCGAGCTTTACGGCCTCAGCGAGATCGCCTCCGGAATAAGCAACACGGAAAACAACTACACCCGCTTCATCTGCATATCGAAGGAGCTTGAGATCTACCCCGGCGCAAACTGCACGAGCCTTATGGTCCGCCTGCCTCACAAGCCCGGCTCGCTCTACAGCGTGATCTCACGTTTCGCAGCGCTCGGCGTGAACCTCACCAAGCTTGAAAGCCGTCCGGTTCCCGGCTCCGATTTCGAATTCATGTTCTACTTCGACGTTGACGCCTCCGTCTATTCGCCCGAGCTTGCCGAGCTTATAACTCAGCTTGAGAACGAGCTTCCCGGACTTGTCTATCTCGGAAGCTACAACGAGTTCTGATATGAGAACGGGACTTCTCGGAAAAACGCTGGCGCACAGCATCTCTCCCCTGCTGCACGGTCTTCTCGGCGACGAAAACTACCGGCTTTTCGAAATTCCCGAGGAGGATGTCGGCGCATTCATGACGGGCGGCGCCTGGGATGCGATAAACGTGACCATCCCCTACAAGAAAACCGTCATTCCGTACTGCTCTTTCCTTTCCGACCGTGCGGCGGCAATCGGCTCGGTAAACACCGTGGTCCGCCGTCCGGACGGCACGCTCTACGGCGACAACACCGATTTCGCGGGCTTTTCCGACATGGCGCGCGACGTCGATTTCAAGGGCAGAAAAACGGTTATCCTCGGTTCCGGCGGAGCAAGTCTTACCGTGCAGACAGCCGTCAAACATCTCGGTGCGTCGAGCGTCACCGTGATCTCGCGCAGCGGCGATGACAACTACTCGAATCTGTCGCGCCACGCGGACGCGGATATAATCGTAAACACTACGCCTGTCGGGATGTATCCCCATGAAGCCGAATCGCCGATTTCGCTTGACACCTTCACGTCTCCGTCGGCACTCCTCGATCTGATCTACAATCCGCTGCGCACCCGCCTTGTCCTCGAGGCTGCCGACCGCGGGATATACTCCCGCGGCGGGCTTCGCATGCTCTGTACGCAGGCATACGAAGCGCGGCGGGTATTCGGATGCGAAAACATGATCGGCACGGATACGCTTTACAAAACGGTGCTCGGCGAGCGGGAAAACATCGTCATCATCGGGATGCCCGGATGCGGCAAGACCGTATTCGGGCGAAAGCTGTCCCGAAAGACGGGCAAGAAATTCTTCGACACCGACATACTGATATACGAGCGCTGCGGAATACGCGCCGGAGAGATCATCGAAAAATACGGCGAGGCGCGCTTTCGTGAGATCGAATCGGATGTGCTGCGCGAGCTCTGCCGAAAAAGCGGCGTGATAATCGCAACCGGCGGCGGAGCGGTGCTCCGCGAAGAAAACCGCATCGCCATGCGTTCCTGCGGCAGGGTGCTCTTCATCGACCGACCGCCGGAAAAGCTCACCACGGACGGGCGTCCGCTTTCATCGACTCCGGAGAAGCTTGCCGCGCTCTATGAGAAACGGCTTCCGATCTACCGCGCGACCGCAGATATCACGGTCAAGGTACCCCTTTGGACACGCGAAGCCGAAGAAAATCTGTTTGCATCATGTACCCGACCGCTTACTTAAGCATACACGAAATTTTCAGAAAAGGAAAGCTCCCCTTGCGGGAGCGCCCACCGAAATGAAAAAAATCTTGGTCATAAACGGTCCGAATCTCAATATGCTCGGCATACGCGAGCCGGAAATATACGGACACCGCACATATGCCGACCTCGTTGACTATATCACGGAGAGCGTCCGTGCGCTCGGCGCCGAGACGACCGTCATACAATCGAATTACGAAGGCGAGATCGTCACCGCGATACAGTCGGCATACGGAAAATACGATGGGATCATCATAAATCCCGCAGCGTACACGCATACAAGCATTGCAATACTCGATGCGGTAAAGGCAGTGGGACTGCCGACCGTGGAGGTGCATCTGTCCGATGTGAATTCACGCGAGGAGTTCCGCCGCGTAAGCTATGTCAGAGAGGCATGCGTAAAAACGGTATCCGGTCTCGGATTCGACGGATACGCCGAGGCGGCGCGTTTTCTCACGGAAAATTACTGATACGGCAAATAAGGGAAAGAGGCATCAACCGATACTGTTGATGCCTCTTTCCTCAGGCTGCCCGTCGTTCTCTTGAAGTCCCGGCGAACACCGAACGCAGTACCGACCGCTTATCCGCTGTCAGCCGCTGCGGTATTTCCGCTTTCACAAAAATAATGCCGCAGGCGGAGGGATCGCCTGCGGCATTTTGCGTTCCGGCTGAAAATCAGCCGGTTTTATTTTACTGCCAGTTCCACCATTCCTTTTCACGCATGGGACTGTCTCCGAGGCGATCGACCAAAGCGCCTATGTTCTCGTTTATGTCGAAATCGGAGAGCTGCGCACTTTTTCCTCCCGCAAAGATATACGATGAATTGACGGCGAGATTGCGGAAGTATTCCCAAAGCTCGGTGTAGCGTGCCTTCTGCGCGTCGTTTCCGTTCTCATACCAATCGTGGTAAACCGAGATCAGCCCGCGAACGTACATCGAGCGGCTCGCAAGACGCACTCCGTATTCCGCCTTCGCGCTCGGTGCATATTTTACCGCATCGTCGAACATCGAGAGGCAAAGCTCAAATTCATCATGCACCTTTGAAAAGTCAATGCGCTTGCGCGGGTCGCCGAATCCGAGCATGAACGGCCAGCAGCCGATCATGTCTGTCGTCTCAAGCCACTTATAGTAATCCCCGACAAACTTTCCGCCCTCGCCGTAGAGGACATAGAGGTAATCGTCGATCACCGCCTGAAATTCCTCTTCGGTCATTTCCGCATTCCAGAGAAGCCGTTGGAACACGTACAAGCCGAGGATATCGATACTTTCTCTTACTCCCTCGGAAGGGGGATTCGCACAGCATATCCATATACCGTGCACCCCGTTGTCGCTGAAGAAGCGCATATCCTCACGCATCGTCTTGATCGTCGAATTCGTGATGGAATCAAGAAGCCAGTTGCCCGGATAATACCAAACCGTAACGCGCTTGGAAATTCTGCACCACTCCCTGAATTCCTCGGCATAGGTGTGATTCGACGTGCCATAGCCATCTGCCGCATGTTCGGTACATTTTTCTCCGGAAAGCGGGTGATTTCCGCAGGTAAGCTTTCCGATATCGTTGTAGAAGCAGTACGATATGTTGACATTGTCTCTCGGCACTGTCTTTTTGCACGGTTTGGAGGTTCCAAAATATGCGAGCATCGAGACCCACAGTCCGGGATACTCTTCGCCGATAGCATCTGCCATTATGTTCGTAAAATAGAGTACGGGCGCCGCATCGGAACGTTCCGTTGCTATCGCGTTCATGCAATTTTTGCATTTGCAGAAGTCGCCGCTGTCGATCTGCGCAACGTCAATTGCGGTAAACTGCTTGCCGATCTCGTATCCCGATGCGAGAAGCCGTTCTATATCGTTCAGATAATATGTTTTCGCCTCTTCGATAAATGTCTCATCGGTAAAGCACGGCTGCGGTGCCCCGAAAATTGAATACATATCGGGGTCATAGTTCGAGAAAGCCCCCGCCTGAATCGGGAACTGCAGTCCGTGGCACGCACCGATGCAGGTTGACTGACCGTAGCCGTTGTATTTGGACAGATTGTTTACGGAAGAGCTTTCCTTGAGCTTTACATATTGATTGTACGCCTGCACCATATGACGTCCCGTACGGTATGTAAATGAAGGAACCTGTGTATCGCCGAGACCTGCGGGAATGTCAACATGGTCGGAGTCGTAGAGGTAGTAGAAGCTTTCCTCATTCGCCTCGGTATATTTTTCGGTCTGCTTGTTGTAGAAGAACCGCCAGCCGATATAGCGTTCGAGAAGCTCATACACACCGTACATGCAGCCGCGCCATTTTCCGCCCGTGATGTAGAGGTTTCCGTCGTCCTTCACGGAAAGCGTAAAGCCTTCCTCACCGAGCGTCGGATCGTCGAGGAGTCTCTCGAGCACGATCATGTGACCGCGCTTTTCATTTACGATGTTCGGGTAGTACCCGCACGCAAGTCCGATGTACTTGCGCAGCTCCTGCGCCGCGAAGGTGTGGCATTCGTCCGCATCGGGGAAAAGATAGATCGAATACTCGGAGATATCGCGCCCGGCGATCGTGAGTTTTTTCACCCTGAAGCCTTCGCCGTAGGTCACGTCGATCTCGTCCTGCTCCGCGCAGTAATTCGCAAAATAGCGCGCGCCGCGATCAAGCCCGTCCTCGGTGCTGCCGAGGATCACGGTGTCGCCGCCGTTTCGGCGGATGACGTATCCCTCGTCGCGCAGCGACGATATGTCGATCCCGAAGCGGTCGGCATCGTCCGAGGTCGCAAGGAAGATGTCCCCGTTCACGCTGTCGCCGAGGCGGTCGCGCAGCCACTTCGCCGAGGTCTCGGCGGAGGAGGATACCGCGTGGATCGGGCTTGCGTCCTCGGGCGAAACCTGCGCGCATCCCGCGAATACAGAGGCGGCGGTGACCGCCGCGAGCGTAAGTGATAAAATTTTCTTCATTTTTGTTTCCGTTCAGGTAAATCGGCTGAGATTATTTCTCCCACCACTTCCACCATTCGCTGACGACGCTCTGCGAGTCGGACAGACGCGCAAGCATCTCTCCCGGATTCTCTTCAATATTGAAATCCGAAAGCTTAAGTTCGCCGACAGACGCTCCGTACCCTCCGGCAAAGTAATACTGCGTATCGACGGCAAGATCGCGGAAGTACGTCCATATCTCGGTGTAGCGCGCCTTCTGCGTCTCGCTTCCGTTCAGATACCGATCGTAGTAGGAAGCAAACAGCCCCCTTGTGTACATTGCGCAGCTTGCAAGGCGGACGGCGTATTCCGCTTTCGCGCTCGGTGCATACTTTATCGCGTCCTCGAACATCGAGATGCAAAGCTCGAAATCGTCGCGCGTTTTTTCTATATTCATTGCGCCTGCCGGACTGCGGTAGCACGCCATGACGGGCCAGCATCCGTCTGCCTCGGATGCTGCGATCCACTCATAATAATCGTAGATAAGCTTTCCGCTCTCACCGTAGAGGACATACATATAATCGTCGATCATTCCCCGGTATTCTTCGTCGGTCATATCCGCGTTCCAGAGAAGACGCTGAATAATGTACATTGCAAGGATATCGATGCTTTCGCGCTTGCCGTCATTCCACGGGCTCGGGTCTGCACAGCAGATCCAGAAGCCGTGCACGCCGTACTCGCTGAAGAATTTGAAATCGTCGCGCAGAGTTTTGATCGTGGAGAATGTCAGAGATTTGAAGTCCCAATTCAGCGGATAATACCATACGGTCACGCGCTTGGAAATTCTGCACCATTCCTTGAATTCCTCGGCGTATGTGTAATTTGTGGTTCCCCAACCGTCAACGGCGTGACGCGAACACTCTTCGCCGTTCAGCGAGTGGTTTCCGCAGACGAGCTTATTTATGTCGTTATAGAAGCAGTAGGATACATTGACGTTATCGCGCGGCACGGTCTTTTTCGGCGGATCCGAGGTTCCCCAGTAAGCAAGCATCGAAACCCAAAGCCCGGGGAAACGCTCTGCCATGACGTCCGCCATGATGTTCGTGAAATAGAGCACCGGCGCGGAATTCGCCCGTTCCGCGGCTATTGCATTCATACAGTTTTTGCATTTGCAGAAATCGCTGCTGTCAGGCTGCGCAACATCTACCGCCGTGAATTCTTTTCCGATCTCAAGCCCTGATGCGATCATCGCTTCGACCTTTGCGACAAAGTATGCTTCCGCTTCTTCTATGAAAAGCTCGTCGGTATAGCACGGCTGCGGATCGCCCATCTTTTCAAAGCTGTATTCGGAGAATGCTCCCGCCTGCGCCGCAAATCCGATCCCGTGGTTGGCGGCAAGGCATGTGGACTGACCGTATCCGTTGTATCTTGTCGTATTGCTGACCGACGTGCTTTCCTTCATTTTGACGAAATGATTTCCCGAGGAGCGGAATCTTCCGTAGCGATACGGGAACGTCGGAACCTGTGTATCGCCGAGACCTGCGGGAATTTCAACGTGCTCGGAATCGTAGAGGTAGTAGAAGCTTTCCTCATTCGCTTCGGTATATTTTTCGGTCTGCCAATTGAAGAAGAACCGCCAGCCGATGTAGCGTTCGAGAAGCTCATACACACCGTACATGCAGCCGCGCCATTTTCCGCCCGTGATGTAGAGGTTTCCGTCGTCCTTCACGGAAAGCGTAAAGCCTTCCTCACCGAGCGTCGGATCGTCGAGGAGTCTCTCGAGCACGATCATGTGACCGCGCTTTTCATTTACGATGTTCGGGTAGTACCCGCACGCAAGTCCGATGTACTTGCGCAGCTCCTGCGCCGCGAAGGTGTGGCATTCGTCCGCATCGGGGAAAAGATAGATCGAATACTCGGAGATATCGCGCCCGGCGATCGTGAGTTTTTTCACCCTGAAGCCTTCGCCGTAGGTCACGTCGATCTCGTCCTGCTCCGCGCAGTAATTCGCAAAATAGCGCGCGCCGCGATCAAGCCCGTCCTCGGTGCTGCCGAGGATCACGGTGTCGCCGCCGTTTCGGCGGATGACGTATCCCTCGTCGCGCAGCGACGATATGTCGATCCCGAAGCGGTCGGCATCGTCCGAGGTCGCAAGGAAGATGTCCCCGTTCACGCTGTCGCCGAGGCGGTC
>ERZ827490.123-NODE-123-length-125762-cov-8.860620_pt1 | contig 125762 bp, 110 predicted proteins | sample MGYA00519770_ERZ827490 | MGnify/ENA primary metagenome ERZ827490 (study PRJEB31778, sample SAMEA3449324) | human gut metagenome | biome: human gut; feature: human-associated habitat; material: faeces | place: United Kingdom | collected 2010/2012 ... | reverse complement strand
CCGGTTATGCCGACTGTGGTTTCGACGTGGATATGGGACCGTTGTTCCAGACTCCGGCTGAAGCTGCCCGCCAGGCTGTTGAAAACGACGTTCACGTAATGGGTGTTTCTTCTTTGGCTGCCGGACACAAGACATTGGTTCCGCAAGTTATCGATGAACTGAAGAAGTTAGGCCGCGAAGACATTATCGTTATCGCCGGTGGTGTTATTCCTGCACAGGACTACGACTTCCTGTACAAGGCAGGTGTTGCCGCTATCTTCGGTCCGGGTACATCAGTCGCTAAGGCTGCCGTTCAAATCCTGGAAATCCTGTTAGGAGAAGAATAATAGCTGTAAAGTTTTTATTATAAATAGGAGACTGCGTAGCTTTCGGTGGAGAGTTACGCAGTTTTTTTATTACCATATAAGTATTGATATGAACAAACAAGCAAAACTATTTCAAGATCAGGATGTGGCAAATGATGATTTGTCCCTGACTCCTGTTATTAAAAAGAAAGGAAGAACGAAACTTACCGCTGCCCAGTCTGAGTTCAATCGCCTGAACAGGAAGATAAATGAACTAAAGGCAGAAATCACGTTTATTCCTGAGAAGGAACGAAAAATCAGAACTTTCTATCAGGAGCATGCTAAATCTCTATTTGAGAAAGAGACTGCAATGAAATATGATTATCTGATTTATCTGGATGGAATATATGAAGAAGGAAAACTGAGTAAAACGGATCGGAAAACGCTGATAGATCTTATTGCTGCTGAAAGCGAAGGAGTGACTGACTATATGAATGAAGAGCAACGCTCCGTTATTGTTCCCCTCGTTCATAAATATGAGGAACTCTTATCCGGAATGACTCATGAAGAACTGGAAATGGAAGCAGTACAGGATACGTTGTTCGCTATCCAAATGATGGGTTTTAAACTCAATAAGAAAATGAAAAACGCAAAGACGGAAGAGGAACTGCTCAACGCTTTTAATGATTTAATGAAGAATGAGATGGAGAAAATGGAGGCGGCGGAAGAAAAAGAACAACAGAGGCGTGCAGCCAGAGAGGAACAGAAATCGTCGCAGTCCAGAGAAAGGAAAATGACCAAAGCCGAATTGAATCAGAAATTGCAGGAGGAACAAACTTTAAAGTCAATGCGTGAAATATATCTGGAACTGGTGAAGGAACTTCATCCGGACCGGGAAACTGATGAAACATTGCGTGCACAGAAGGAAGAACGGATGAAACAACTGACGGAAGCATATAAACAAAAAGACTTGGCTTCCTTGTTGATGATGCAGATTAACTGGTTGCAGGAAGAATCGGCAAAGACACCTCAATCGCAAACGGATGAGGTTTTGAAACGTTATAATAAGATTTTGCGTGCACAGTTGAATCGCTTGGAAGAAGAATTTTACCTGATTTGTCAGGCTCCTTTATCTGGTGTGGAAAATGCTTATACGCAATTGAGAACTGTTCCTTTGAAAGAGATAGATATTCACCTGGATATTCTTTTGTCTCAGCAGAAAAACCTGCTGAAAACAGTGGAAGAGTATATGCAAAGCGTTTCTACACTTACGGGAATGAGAGCTTTTTTGAAAAAATACCGGAAAAAACAAAGAGAAGAAGAGCTTTATGATGACTTTTACTGGGAGGAGGATTAATCTTTTTGTTATCTTTACCCGACAATCTTAAAAGTGCTATTATGCAAACAGTAAATTGTTTTTTGCCTTATGTTTCTCCAGCCATGGTGAAACTGACTGTAGACGAACTCAGGAGTACCGGGCTGGTTAATAAAATATATCTTTTAGCTTCTGATTCATTGCAGGCAGAAGCTTGTGACGGTTGCGAAATCCTGCAGGTCGATACGCTGACCGGAACAAATACTTTGCGTACTATTTGGGAACATGCTGACGAACGGAATGTCTTATTTTATACTGGTACAACTCCTTTGAGGTTCGGACAAAACGGACTGGAGCGGATGCTTTTTGTCGCTGAAAACAGATGTTGTAAAATCGTTTATGCCGATCATTATAAAATATGTAACGGTATTCGGCAGGAACACCCGTTGAACGATTATCAGGAGGGAAGCATACGGGATGATTTTGATTTCGGTCCGTTATTGCTGCTTAATTACGATGAATTGAACTATTATTTCGAATCTCGTAAAAAAATGTTTCCGGAGTATGTCTATGCAGGTTTCTATCTTTACCAGCTCAATGCCTCATTTATGCCGGAGACTATTGTTCATATCCGGGAGTATCTTTATTCTTTTACAGAAGAAGATAATCGGAAAAGTGGCGAGAAACAGTTTGATTATGTGGATCCAAAGAACCGTGAGGTGCAGGAGGAAATGGAATCGGCCTGTACTGTCTATCTGAAATATTTGGGTGCTTTTCTGAAGAAGAAGCCTTTGAAGGTAAAGTTTAAGAAGGAAGGTTTCCCTTGCGAAGCATCTGTGATCATCCCTGTCCGCAACCGCGTCCGTACGATCGAGGATGCGATCCGTTCTGTTTTTAGGCAGCAGACCAATTTTGACTTCAACCTGATCATTGTCGACAATCATTCGACCGACGGGACAACAGAGGTTATTCAGCAGTATGCAGAAGATAAACGTCTGATACACCTGATCCCCGAACGTGACGATCTCGGAATCGGCGGTTGTTGGAATGAGGCGGCTGGGCATCCTTCGTGCGGTAAGTTTTGTGTACAGCTTGACAGTGATGATGTGTATAGCGGTCCCGATACTTTGCAAAAGATTGTGGATGCTTTTTATGCGGAAAGTTGTGCAATGGTGATCGGAACCTATAAAATGACTGATTTCGACCTGAATGAAATAGCGCCCGGCATTATCGACCACCGGGAATGGACGGAAGAGAATGGACGTAATAATGCTTTGCGTATCAATGGACTGGGAGCACCCCGTGCTTTCTATACCCCGATTCTTCGCGAGTTGAAAATGCCGAATGTGAGTTATGGCGAAGATTATGCCATAGGATTGGCTATATCGCGTATTTACCGGATCGGGCGTATTTACGATGTCCTTTATCTCTGCCGCCGTTGGGAGGACAATACCGATGCCGCATTGGATATCCGGAAAACCAACGAACATAATGCCTATAAAGACAGTATCCGAGCCATTGAATTGGGTACCCGAAGAACGTTAAATCAAAAATGATATGATTGATAAGTCTGAAATGAATGAGTTGAGAGAACGCGTAGAAGATCTTCTCGATAACCAGATAAGAGATTGGGAGTTGGTTCGCACGAATACCTATGCTTTGGCAAGCCTTAAGACCCGGTATCTTTATATAAAGGATTTCCCTGTTATATTACAGTTCAATCCGGAGCGTATCCGTTCCTCTGCTGCTAAAACAGACACTGCTTCTTTGCAAGCACGACCGTGTTTTTTCTGTCACCGGCCGGAAGAACAATATGGTATTGATTACAATGATGCTTTCGATATACTGGTTAATCCTTATCCAATCTCCAGCGGACATCTGACGATACCATTGAAGTGGCATGAAGATCAGCAAATTCTTCCTTATTATGAGGATATGCTGTGGTTGGCACACGATCTTCAGGATTATGCCGTCTTTTACAATGGTCCGAAATGTGGAGCCTCTGCACCGGATCATATGCATTTCCAGGCAATGGAACGGGGAAATTTGCCGATTGAAATGAACTATAAAAAGGCTTCCAAGGGTGTAGTATGGGAGGGGCGTAATACGGTTCTTTATGTACTTTACGATTTTATGGCGTCTGCATTTCTGCTGATCTCCAGTGATTTGCGCGAAGCCGATTATGCTTTTAAACAATTATACGCACAACTGGAAATAAAAGAAGGAGATTCTGAACCGATGATGAATGTGGTTACTTGGAAGGATGAGGATACCTGGAAGGATGAGGATAACTGGATATCCTGTATATTCCCTCGTAAGGAATTGCGTCCGTCCTGTTTCTATGCAGAAGGAGATGCTAATATCCTGATCAGTCCGGCAACGGTTGAGATGGCCGGTCTCTTTATCACCCCTTTGGAGAAGGATTTTGATAAGGTGACGTCTGAAGATCTTGAAACTATTTTGCGGGAAGTAAGCATTTCGGAAGAAGAGAAGAATGAAATAGTACGTAAAATGATACAATCTAGCCCGCGATAATGAAACTATTAACCGGAAAATCCACAGTAGCGTCTCCATGGAGTTGGATACCCACGCTTTATTTTGCAGAGGCCCTTCCTTATGTGGCTGTGATGACGATCTCTGTCATCATGTATAAACGTTTGGGAATCAGTAATACTGATATTGCCCTCTATACCAGTTGGCTTTATCTCCCCTGGGTGATCAAACCCTTCTGGAGTCCTTTTGTCGATTTACTGAAGACGAAGCGCTGGTGGGTGGTTACCATGCAGTTCCTGATAGGTGCAGGACTGGCGGGTATTGCCTTCACTATTCCGATGGATTATTCCTTTCAGCTGACTTTGGCTATATTCTGGTTGGTGGCGTTTAGTTCTGCGACGCATGATATTGCGGCTGACGGTTTCTATATGTTAGCGCTGGATTCGCATGACCAGGCATTTTATGTCGGGATACGAAGTACATTTTACCGTATCGCAACTATTGCCGGACAAGGTCTGTTGGTGATGTTGGCTGGTGCTCTGGAAGAAAGTACCGGAAAGATACCGCTGGCCTGGTCGGTTACATTTTTGATCCTGGCAGGTTTGTTTATCGGGCTATGCCTGTATCATAAATATATATTGCCGACACCCGAATCGGACAGACCGGCTGTCGCTGTGACGGCTTCTACCCTGTTTAAAGAATTCTTTGCTACATTTGTTTCGTTTTTTAAGAAGAAACAGGCCTTGATTGCTATCCTGTTTATGCTGTTATACCGTTTCCCGGAAGCGCAGCTGGTAAAACTGGTCACTCCTTTCCTGATCGATCCGCGTGATGTAGGAGGACTCGGATTATCAACGGCAGAGATCGGTCTTGTTTATGGTACGATCGGGATCATCGGACTGACCTTAGGCGGGATCATCGGAGGTATTGTTGCGGCACAAGGCGGACTGAAGAAATGGCTTTGGCCGATGGCGCTGGCTATTACTTTGCCGGATCTGGTCTTTATTTATCTGAGCAGCGCTCTGCCGGAGAATCTGCTTATTATAAATGTATGTGTCTTTATTGAGCAGTTTGGGTATGGATTCGGCTTTACGGCCTATATGCTGTTTCTTATTTATTTCTCAGAGGGCGAACATAAGACGGCTCATTATGCTATCTGTACGGCATTTATGGCTTTAGGTATGATGCTGCCGGGGATGATTGCCGGCTGGTTGCAGGAGCAGTTGGGGTATGAGCACTTTTTCTGGTGGGTGATGGGATGCTGCCTGATCACTTTGGCAGTGACGGCTTTCCTGAAGATAGATCCTGCATTTGGCAGAAAAGACAGACGTATTGATTGATTTTATAATAAAGTGAAATATGATATTGATAGCTGATAGTGGGTCCACGAAGACTGATTGGTGTGTGGTGGAGAATGGTGAATCTATCCTCCGTTTCAAAACACGGGGCACGAATCCTTTTTTTCAGACAGAAGAGGAAATCGGGAAGGAGATAGAAGCCGGCCTGTTACCTTCTCTAAAAGGTTTCGAACCTTCAGCTATTTATTTTTACGGAGCAGGATGTGCTTTCCCGGAGAAGAATGATATGATCAGGCGGGCCGTCAACCGGTATCTGTCTGTTCCGGTTGAGGTAGGGAGCGATTTGCTTGCGGCTGCCCGTGCCCTGTGCGGAGATCAGCCGGGGATTGCCTGCATTATGGGAACCGGTTCCAACTCTTGTTATTATGATGGCAGGGAGATTGTAAAGAATGTATCTCCTCTGGGATTTATCCTGGGCGATGAGGGGAGTGGTGCGGTATTGGGGAAATTATTGATTGGTGATGTCTTGAAAGACCAGTTGCCTCCGGCCCTGAAAGATCAGTTTCTGACACAATATGAGTTGACCCCGGCCCTGATTATGGACAAGGTTTACCGGCAGCCTTTCCCTAACCGTTTTCTGGCAGGATTTTCTCCTTTTATACGGGAGCATTTGGATGAACCGGCTATCTGGGAGTTGGTTACCCGTAGTTTCCTGGCTTTTTTTACCCGGAATGTGAAACAGTACGATTATTTTGAACAGCCTGTCCACCTGGTAGGTTCGGTAGCCTGGTATTATCAGGATGTATTGAAGGAGATCGCATTTGATTTGGGAATCCGTCTGGGGACGATCGCCCGAAGTCCGATGGAAGGACTGATTGCATATCATGGCCAACCAACGCTTTGATATCTGATAGATCGTATTTATCTTTGTTGTGTTGGTAATCTTATATTTAATAAATTCTCAAGATGAAAAAAGTGTTATTCTCATTCTGTTTCCTTCTGGTATTGCTGGTAGGAAGTTCGTTAAGGCTAGAGGCTCAGCCGGCTCAGAAATTGGTCAATGTGGTGGTATCTCCGGATCGGACAGACTGGAAATACAAACAAAAAGAGGAAGTTACTTTTACCGTTCAGGTCTTTAGAAATGAAAATCTCCTGAAAGACGTGGTGGTTGATTATGAAGTGGGACCGGAGTATTTCCCCGTAAAGAAGGAAGCGAATGTGCTTTTGAAAAATGGTAAAACAACATTAAAAGGCTCCATGAATGAACCTGGTTTTTTGCGTTGTAAGGTCATAGCAAAAGTAGATGGTCGTAATTATGAGGGAATGGCCACGGTTGCCGTAGACGAAGAAAGAATCCGGCCGACAACCGCTGATCCGAAAGATTTCGACAGTTTCTGGAAGCAGGCGATTGAAGATGCCCGTAAAACCTCTCTGGACCCTAAAATGGTATTGATGCCGGAAAGATGTACGTCTACGCAAAACGTTTATCATGTCAGTTTTCAAAATGAGCGTCCGGGTTCCCGGATATATGGTATTCTGATCGTACCTAAGAAGGAAGGGGTATATCCGGCTATCCTCCAGGTTCCGGGTGCCGGTATCCGTCCGTATAACGGCATGAATTTAGGGGATGATGTTATCACATTAGAGATCGGTATTCATGGAATTCCGGTAAATATGCCCCAGGAAGTATATAATAACCTGGCATCCGGTGCTTTGAACGGCTATCCCGGGATCAATAAGAATGATCGTGACGCCCATTATTACAAACGGGTGTATCTCGGTTGTGTGAGAGCGGTGGATTTTATTTTCTCTTTGCCTGAATTTGACGGTTCGACTGTCGGTGTAACCGGTGGTAGCCAGGGGGGAGCGCTTTCTATCGTTACGGCAGGATTGGATCCGCGTATTAAGTTTCTGGCAGCATTCTATCCGGCCTTATGTGATTATGCCGGTTATTTACACCAGCGTGCCGGTGGCTGGCCTCATTATTACCGGAATGCAAAACCTGGTCCGAATGAGGTGGAGACATTAGCTTATTTTGATGTGGTTAATTTTGCCCGTCGCGTAAATGCACCGGGGTGGTATAGCTGGGGATATAATGATGTGACTTGTCCTCCAACTTCCATGTATTCTGCTTATAATGTCATTCCGGGAGCAAAAGAACTGCATCTTTATCTGGAAACCGGTCACTGGACTTATCCGGAACAAAATATGGCACGGTTCCAATGGTTGAAAGAAATGTATAAGTAAGAAGAGGTTCGCAGACATAAATTTTGTTAGTTTTGTATCTGTTTAGCAACATACATAATACATATTTAATATGTCGTTTACTAAGATAACAGAGCAAGACTCATTATATAATAATCTGGAAAGCAAGTCGGTCCGCGAATTACTGGACGATATAAATACGGAAGACCAGAAAGTTGCGTCAGCAGTCCGGAAAACGATACCTAAAGTTGAAGAACTTGTATTACAGATCGTCCCCCGGATGAAACAAGGGGGACGTATCTTTTATCTGGGTGCCGGCACAAGCGGACGTCTGGGCGTACTCGATGCTTCGGAGATACCCCCTACTTTCGGAATGCCACCAACCCTGGTGATCGGACTGATCGCGGGTGGAGACAAAGCGCTTCGTAATCCGGTAGAAAATGCGGAAGATGATCAGAACCGCGGTTGGGAGGAATTGCAGGAGCATCATATCACAACAAAAGATACAGTAATCGGTATTGCCGCTTCCGGGACGACTCCCTATGTAATAGGAGCTTTGCGCAAGGCACGTGAGCAAGGAATCCTGACGGCTTCCATTTCCAGTAATCCGGATTCTCCGATGGCTGCGGAGGCAGATGTAGCCATTGAAATGATCGTAGGACCGGAGTTTGTTACCGGTAGTTCGCGAATGAAATCCGGAACAGGACAAAAGATGATCCTGAACATGATCTCTACTTCGGTAATGATCCAACTGGGACGTGTAAAAGGCAACCGGATGGTAAATATGCAACTTACCAACCAGAAACTGATCGACCGTGGGACACGGATGTTGATGAACGAACTAAACCTTGGCTACATTGAGTCTTACCATCTGCTGCTTATGCATGGATCCGTAAAGGAAGCGATAGATGCTTATCGTGCAGGGAAATTGTGATATGATAGTATGAGGGTGCGAAACAAAAGCAAGAGAAAATGGATTTATCGATACTTTTCTTATCTTTGTTACAGAGATATGAGATAAAGATGGAAGGTTTGACTGTATTTTTTCTTTCATTATTATGTGTTTATAGTTCGTATTAATAGAAATATCATATGGTCCGAAACTCGCAAGACCTCAAAAATGAAACTACACTTTGGGAACTTTTCCGTAATGGAGAGGAGAGTGCCTTTTCTGCGCTCTTTGAATTGACATCGGATAAATTATACAGATATGGGACAAAGTTTGTAAGCGATGAAGAGTCAGTGAAGGACTGCATTCAGGAGTTATTCATTAAACTGTATGAGAACCGGCAACAACTTCCGGCTTTATCCAATCCTTTGTTTTACTTGTTCAGTTCATTGAAAAATTTATTGATAGACATGATCCGTCATAACCAGCGGATGGTCTATATTTCGCCGGAAGAATTACCTTTCCATGTACAATTTGCATTTGGACAGGAGGAGGAGGAAGAACCGGATGAAAGTATAAAAGCCCGGTTTGAAGAAGTCCTCAGTCTTTTATCCGATCGTCAGAAAGAAGCGATTTATTTGCGTTTTCAGGCGGAAATGTCGTATGATGAAATATCCCAGTTGCTGGGAATTAATAATCAGTCAGCTCGTAACATTGTTCACCGTGCAATGGAAAAAATTAGAAGTTGTCTGAATATGGATACTCTTATCATCTTGTTTTTTAGTTCGTTAAATTGATTACTTAATTTATTTCTGATTTTTTCTCTTTTGAGTGAGTACAAAACGCACCCCATTTTCGTTTCCCTAATGAATACATAACAGACTATAATAGGATGAACAACTCGGAAGAAAATAAAAAAAGTTCGGAAGAAGATCTTCGGTTATTGAAACGGAAGATCAGAGTGGTTGATGAAGGACTTTCTTCAGAAGCTAAAGCTGAATTGTGGACAAAAATAGAATCTGCTATCCGTCGTCCGAAACGTATGTCTGTCTCCTTCTCTATGTTCCTGCGTTATGTTGCTGTTGTTGCAATATTGTGTACTGCTACCTATTATATATATACCGGTTTATCTCCCCGGGAAGAGGTCGATTATAACAGCATTCTTTCCAATACTCAATTACCGGATGATGCCTCGAATAATGTGACGGTGATTTTAGGCGATAAAGATAAAATAGAGTTTGAAGACAAAGATGTACAAGTATCCCATGATGAGGATGGGAATATGCGTGTGAATCAGAAGCAGATAGATTTGCCGGAACCATCGAGGCGTGAATACAACCAACTGATCGTTCCGCATGGAAAAACAACCCGTGTGACATTGAGCGATGGTTCCGCTATTTGGGCAAATTCCGGAACGAAACTGGTTTATCCGGCAGTATTTGCGTCCGACAGACGGGAGATATATGTGGAAGGTGAAATTTATCTGGAGGTAGCACGTAATGAAAAGCATCCGTTTGTGGTAAAAACGGATATGATGGAAGTGAATGTTCTGGGAACATCATTTAATGTATCTGCCTATAAAAATGACAAACAACAGTTCGTCGCTTTGGCGACAGGTTCTGTTGCGGTTAAAGTGGCTAATAAAAAGAATACGACAACCATCAAGCCTAATCAACTCTATACTTTGGAGAAGAGTACTTTTGCGACTCGGATAGAGGATGCGGATATATATGAATATATCTGTTGGAAAGACGGTTTCCTTATTTTTCATAATGAATCGTTGGCTGATGTCCTGAAGAAAATAGAAAGATATTATAATGTAGTCCTGACTTTTGATCCTGCGGAAATCAGTAAAGTGACGGTAAGCGGAAAACTTGATTTAAAGTCGGATATCAGGGAAACTTTCCGGATTATATCTATCACGGCGCCGATAGAATATGATAAAGAAGGTGATGTAATAAAGATTAGTGTTAAACAATAAAAAACGGAATACCATGGGATAGAAAAGACATAAAAAAGAAAACCGGAAAGTACTGGTCCTACTTTCCGGTTAAGTTCAAATTAAAAAAGCTTTACTAAAAACATTTTTTAATCTAAAAACATATACAAAGGTATGAAATTAATCACAAATCCCCGGAATTCTTGTAAAGAATTTCGGAAAGTACTTCATATTATGAGAATTACTTTGTTACTCCTGCTGTTTGTAACATATGGTTGGGCGAACGAAGCAACGTATGCCCAGGTTACGGAAATCCATCTGTCTTCAGGAAATAAAACCCTGCAAGAAGTATTCAGCGAAATTGAAGGAAAAACCGAATTTATTTTCTTTTATAATGACAATGCGATTGACTTGTCTAAAAAAGTCCATGTGGAAAAGTCTCACGGTTCTATAAATGAGATTCTGGATAACCTGCTGAAAGGATCCGGGGCTGATTATAAAATAGTAGATCGCCAAGTCATTTTTTATAAGAAGAAACAGGAGCCTGAAGTCCGGCTGCCCCAGGCTGTTGTGGAAAAAAAGCAGATAACAGGACTTGTATTGGATGAACATAAGTTGCCGGTTATCGGTGCTAATGTGGTGGAAAAAGGTACGACAAATGGGACTGTTACCGATTTGGATGGAAAATTTACTTTGGCAGTACAGGACAATGCTGTTTTGCAGGTCTCTTATATCGGTTATATTACGCAGGAAATCCCGGTAAAAGGCAACCGCCAGCTTAATATTACGCTACAGGAAGATTCTAAAAGTCTGGATGAAGTCGTGGTTGTCGGATATGGCACGCAGAAAAAAGTGAATTTAACCGGCTCTGTCGACGTAATCACGGAAGAGGTATTGGCAAACCGTTCGGCTCCAACCATGTCCCAGTTGATCCAGGGAGCTTCGCCTAACCTGAATATCAGTATGAATAGTCTGGGTGGTGAACCAGGTGCTGCACGGACATGGAATATCCGTGGTACCGGTTCATTGGCAGGTAACCAGTCTCCGTTGGTTCTGGTCGATGGAGTGGAAACTAATATTGACACTGTGGATCCGGAGTCTATTGAAAGTATATCTGTTCTGAAAGATGCTTCGGCTTCAGCGATATATGGTTCTCGTGCGCCTTTCGGGGTTATATTGGTAACGACTAAGAGAGGGAAAAAGAATCAGGAAATGCATATACAGTATAATAATAACCTGTCTTTTGCTTCTCCGTTGAATATTCCGCATTTTGTGGATGCTTTGACTTGGGTTACAGCATATAACCAGATACAGGCAAACTCCAGATTGGCTCCGATCTATCCGGATGCGCAGGTGCAGCGTGTGAAAGATTATATGGCCGGGACGTATACCCCGGAATATAATCTGGAGAGTCCGCCTGCAAGTATCTGGAGAGGTAGATGGGAAGGTAATGCGAATTATGACTGGCCTTCGATGTATTATAAGAAATCGGCTTTTTCGCAAAAGCACAATATCAATATAGAAGGCGGAGGGGAGAAAACGCAATATTATGTTTCTGCCGGATATCTGGATCAGGGTGGTCTGTATAAATGGGGGGATGATAAATACCAGCGTTATAATGTGATGGCCAATATATCTTCGGAAATCAAGAAATGGCTGCGTTTTGATTTCAGTTCCAAATATTCCCGTTCAGAGATAGATCGTCCGTTAGGTATTGTAGGACAGTCTCAGGGGTATATTTTACGTTCTTTCCTGTCTTTCGGACCACTAATGCCTATGTATAATGAAGATGGTACGATCAGTAACCCGTTGGTCCGTGCTTTGCAGAGTAACGGACGTGAACGTAAGGAAAATCATGATCTGGGATTGACGCTTCGTGGTGAGATCGAACCGATAGCAGGATGGAAGACCAGTATTTCATATAACTATAATTATGGTGGCAGTTCCAATATACAGAACCCCAAGCCGGTTCAGGTTCAGAACCCGAATGGTTCGATCGGAAATATCGGTGCTCCGGAAAGTGGTTCTGTGGAACAACTGGCTTATTCCTATTATACGCTTGCCAACGGGATCACTTCGTATGAGAAGACATGGAAAGACCATTATTTCAAAGTATTATTCGGATATGAAAGGGAAACGAGTTATTTCCGTGGTTTGTACGGTTCAAAGATGCAATTGATCACGGAAGAAGTACCTTCGATCAATACGGCATTAGGTAATGTGACCTTGTCGGATGAAATCACGCATTGGGCGACAGAAGGTTATTTCGGACGTGTTAATTATAATTATAAAGAGAAATATCTGTTTGAATTCAGTGCACGTTATAATGGCTCTTCCCGTTTTGCAAAGAATTCGAGATGGGGCTTTTTCCCTTCCGTTTCAGTCGGATATAATATTTCGAAAGAAGATTTCTGGAATCCGGTGGAACCTTATATGAATTCTTTGAAGTTACGTGCTTCATACGGTTCATTGGGCAACCAGAATGTCGCTAACTATCTGTATCTTTCCACAGTTCCTGTTAATAGGGATTTACCGCATATAATCGGAAACTCGTTGCCTATATATGCAACAGTTCCCGGTATTGTTCCAAATGACTTGACCTGGGAGACTGTGACTACATTGAACATTGGTGCAGATATGGGTTTCCTCAATAATCGTCTTGGAGTTGTTTTTGATTGGTATAACAGGGTGACCAGCGATATGTTCGGACCGGCTGAAAGTGTTCCTGCCGTATTGGGAACAAGTATTCCTTACAGTAATAATGCCAAGTTGTCTACCAAAGGTTTTGAACTGACAGTAAGTTGGCGTGACCATATCACTTCGGACTTGTCTTATAATGTCGCTTTCAGCTTGGGAGACAGCCGTTCTACGATCCTTAAATACAAAAATGACAGCGGACGTATCGATGACTGGTATGAAGGTAAAAAAGTAGGAGAGATATGGGGATTTGTAACAGACGGTATCATACAATCGGAAGGTGAACCGATGCCCGACCAGTCCAAATATTACAATACCTGGGGGCCTGGTGATATGAAATATAAAGACCTGGACGGTAATAATATTCTGGATGACGGTGCAAGGACATTGAATGATCATGGCGACCTGAAAGTGATCGGTAACCATACCCCCCGTTTCAATTATGGTATTACGGCCGGTTTGACATGGAAAGATTTTGATTTCAATATGTTTTGGCAAGGCATCGGTAAACGGGATTATCTGGCAAATGTAAGCTTGAACCGGTTTTACGGAGTTGTGATAGGCGGAACGCCCGGATCAGAATCTGCATTGTTCAGTAACAGTCCGGCTTTGGACTATTGGCGTCCGGCTGATGAGCAAAGTGCATTGGGACCTAATACCGATGCTTATTTTCCGAAGCCTTATTTTACATATGAGTTGGAGAAAAATCGTTTGCCTCAGTCAAGATATGTGCTTAATGCCAGTTATTTACGTCTGAAGAATCTTCAATTAGGTTATACGGTTCCGAAACATATTTCCAGAAAATTGTTCTTGCAGCGAATACGTATCTATGTATCCGGAGAAAATCTGCTGACAATAACAAAGTTACCCGATTCTCTGGAGCCGGAGACAACGGTTGCATCCGATCCGACTTTGGGAGGAGGAAATAAAGAAAATGCAGGTGCCATCTATCCGATATCGAGAAACTATTCATTCGGAATTAATCTAACCTTTTAAATCTACAGAGTTATGAAACAGAATAAATTGACAATTATATTTTTCTCTTTGCTGGTTGCTTTGGCTTTTACGGCATGTAATGATGATTTGTTGGAGAAACATCCTTTGGACGAGGTCTCTTCTGCCGATTTTTTCAAGCAACCGTCTGATATGGAGATTTATGTGAACCAGTTTTATACGAATGCATTATTGCCTGTGTATTATGGACCGGTACTGGGAACCAAATATCGGGGTGGAGGTGATGATTTCAATAGTGATAATATGATCATCGGCAGCCTGATAGATCCCCGTTTGATGGGAAGTCGTACGGTCGGTTATGAAGGGCGTGTCCGTTGGGATTTTTCGGAAGTAAGATCTGTAAATTACTTTTTTGATAATTACCATAAATGTGAAAGCGATTTCAATAGCTACAAACAGTATGTGGGAGAGGCTTATTTCTTCCGTGCGTTGATTTATTTCCAGTTGTTACAGACATTCGGGGATGTGCCGGTAATAACAAAGACGTTGAATACGGATTCCCCGGAATTGTATGAACCCCGTACACCTCGCAATCAGGTTGCCGACCGTATTATTCAGGATCTTGATTCTGCGGCTTTCCTGATGTTTGACCTGAAAACCGATGGTGTGTCACGCATCAATAAATGGATGGCGTTGGCAGTTCAATCCAGAGTAGCCCTGTATGAAGGAACCTGGGAGAAATATCATGCGAATGACGACTTCAAGGCACAGGAATCCAATCCGGAGAAATATCTGAGAAAAGCGGTTGAAGCAGCTACCCTGGTTATGAATTCAGGATTATTTGAAATCTATTCGACAGGGAACCCGGAGAAGGATTATAATGATTTGTTCGCTCAACGGGATTATTCGTCCAATCCGGAGGTTCTGTTGTGGAAAAAGTTCTCGACGGCTTTAAATATCAATAACAATAAGAACTATCAGTTGGAATATCCTAATGATAAATCGATAACGAAAGATCTGGCGGATGCTTATCTGTGTAAAGATGGGAAACCGATCAAAGTAAGTCCTTTGTATCAAGGAGATAATACATTGATGGATGAAATGCAGGATCGTGACCCCCGGTTTAAACAGACTATATTTACGCCGGAGGCTCCCTGGATGATTGACGAGACAAGTACGACTTACTGGAAAGACGTATATGACCAGGTCAATACGAATACGAAGTTTAATGCACCTTCCGGTTATGTATTGCGTAAAGGATATGATCCGAGAATGGAATATCATAGTTTGAATTATGAAGAAACTCCTTCTGTCGTATATCGTTATGCGGAAGTGTTACTGAACTATGCGGAAGCCAAAGCAGAACTTGGTGAACTTACACAGAATGACATTGATATATCCGTTAAAAAACTCCGTGACCGGGTAGGGATGCCTAATTTAATTATATCGGAAATTGTATCTGACCCGGAATGGGACTTTCCTTCCCTTTCTCCTGTTATCAATGAAATCAGGAGAGAACGGCGTGTGGAACTGGCTTCCGAAGGTTTCCGGTGGGATGATATAGCCCGTTGGGCTGCCGCGGAGGAGCTGATTGTTGGTAAAAGACCAAAAGGTGCTAAGGCTAATCAGTTCACGGATTTTTATCCGGTTGATGAAAAGGGATATCTCGATCCGTTCAAAGGGTCGCTTCCTGACGGATACAGGTTTGATCTGAAGAGAGATTATCTGAATCCGATCCCGGAATCTCAGATCGTATTAAATCCGAATTTGGAGCAGAATCCGGGCTGGCAGACTAACTGAGGCTTATAATAAATCTATTAGGGTGATACGCTGATATATTGGGGAAGCTATGTCGCCGGTCCCGTTGTGAGGGGACCGGAACATAGTTTATCCGGAATCACTATGGCCGGAAAATAATAAAGATTATCTAATTTAGAAAATAGAATGAGACCATGAAAACTAATCGAAGAGATTTTTTGAAAGGTATGGCTGCGGTTCCCTTTTTGGGTTATTTTGCAGTTGGAGCAAAAGGTAATATTACAACAGAACTGGAAAGGATACAGAACGATTATCTCTCTACCTTGAAAATAGACCATCTGTCTGCTCCGGAAGATAAGTTAAGACCTCCTACGGGAAATAACAGTAATGTTGTTCGGTTTGGTGTGATCGGTAATGGTTGGCGTGGTGATCAGCTGTTGAATTCTCTGGGTTTTGTCTCTTCGAAGTATGTGGAAGATAATACGATTAATGGTAAGTATACCAAAAGGCTTCAGGATCTGTTGGATGAGGAGGACTTGTACGTCGATTTTGCCGGAGTTTGTGATACTTTCGATGCTCATGCGAAAAGAGGATATGAGATATCATTGAATAAAGTACGGCGGGGAGGTGATAAAAGAGAACATAGGCCGGCTAAAGTATTTCCTACTTACCGGGAGATGATAGCCAGTGATGAAATAGATGCTGTAATTATTGCTACTCCTGACCATACGCATGCCCGGATTGCTATAGATGCTGCAAAAGCGGGAAAGCATGTCTATCTGGAAAAACCGATGACACACACCATTGAGGAGGCTTTGGAGTTAAGGGAAGTGATTAAATCGACAGGTGTTATTTTCCAGTTAGGACACGAAAATCGTCAGCAAATGAGTTTCAAGATAGCTAATGAACTGTATAGAAAAGGTGCATTAGGAGTCGTTTCATTGGTGCAGACATATACCAACAAGAATGATCTGAATGGTGCCTGGATACGGACAAGGGAATTTGACCATTTGGGTAATCCGGATACAATTAATTGGGAAGAATTTCTGGGTAAAGCTCCCTGGGTTGAGTTTGACCCGAAGCGATATTTTAACTGGCAGCGATATAGTGATTACGGGACCGGAGTTACCGGAAATGATTTTACCCATAAATATGATTGTGTTAATCAGGTGTTGGAACTGGGGATACCGGATACTGTCGTAGCTTTAGGCGGACAATATTATTATAAAGGACACGGAGATATGCCGGATTTGTTCAGTGCAATCTTTACCTATCCGGAAAGGGGACTCACCATGACATATGACAGTACGCTGAAAAGTGGAATTTATCGTCAGTCCCATATTTTGGGCTCGGAGGTGACAATGGATATAGATAATGCGATTATGATGTATAAGGATACTTACTCGGAGCGATACAAAGAACATGCGATAAGCTCAGACGATCCCATGTATTATTACGAACCGTGTGCTGATGTGGACGCAATATCTTCGGCCACGGCCAAGACTTACCTGAAAAGTGGTTATGGTCCGACCTATATCGACGGGAAAGTCATTGACGCCACTTTCCTGCATCTGAAAGAATGGATCGATGCTATTCGAGGATTCGGAACTACCAGTTGTGGGATCGATGTCGGGTTCGAAGAGGCGGTCACTTTTAATCTGGCAAATCTGGCTTATGAACACCGGCGACCTGTTCATTGGGATAAAGTGAATGAGAAAGTCATAATCGAATAAACTTATTATCAATCGATATATCATGGAAAAAGAAATAAAATATTCAACAGGCCAGTTATGGGCTCTTACGTTGTTACGTGTATTGATCGGCTGGCATTTTTTGTATGAAGGATTGATCAAATTTTATACTCCGGGCTGGACTGCCAAAGCCTATTTACAAAATACGACAGGTCCGTTTGCTCCCTTGTTTAAAAGCATGACTGAGTCGGAAACCGTACTGCGTTGTGTGGATTTGATGAATGAATGGGGGCTGATTCTGCTGGGGTTGGGATTGTTTCTGGGAATATGTTCCAGATATTGTAAGATATTCGGGATCGTACTACTGTTATTCTATTATCTGGCTTATCCCCCGTTTGCAAGCTTGGGAGTAAATGTTCATGTAGAGGGAAGTTATTGGGTCGTAAATAAGAATCTGATCGAAATGGCTGCTTTGTTTCTGCTTTGCTGGTTCCCTTCCAGCCATATCACAGGACTTGATTATTTTGTCCGGCGGTTCAGATTCAAACAGGAGGCAAGGAGGTTGTAATAATTCTAAATTCAAACAAGAATGAAGAGCAAGGTACATCGATATATAAGGACCGGAATAAAGGGGATGATAGGAATATTTTCCGTTTTCCCTTTTACGGATGCGTATGGACAATGGGGGTATACGATCGGACAAAAAGAAATACCGTCGGTAATAATCCATTCGGATACCTCCCGGGTGAAAGTTTACCCGGGACATCCCAGGTTATATTTTCGTGATACGGATTTACCGGTTATCCGTGAACGTGTTCGTGGTGAGTTCAGGCAGGAGTGGAGTGAATTATTGTCTTATCTTAAAGAACAGACCTTACAATTCTCTCCGGAGGTGTTGGGTAGGGGAAGGTATCTCAAACATTGGGATATCGGGCGTAATATGGCGTTTGTAGCTGTGGTGACGGAAGATGAAAACTATATCCGATGGGTAAAAGAATGGGTACAGGTGATGGTGGACGACGGTCCTGTCGGAAATGACGATGAATACCGCGGACGATTAATGTCGCTGGCTGTAGCCTATGATTGGTTGTACCATTTTCTGACTGTCCGGGAGAAACTGGCTATTGAAAAGGCAATACTGGATCATTTGGACACGAACTGGCATTTCTCGGCTTATGCGGATTATGTTGGCGGACATTCACGCTGGGGTAATTTTTCTTTGCTGACCGGATTGCTGGCTTTGGTTACGGATAAACCGGAGCTGAGAGAAAAATTACTGGAGATACGTGAACACTGGGTTCAGGGGTATTTTCCTGTACAAGGATGGATCACTGAGAAAGGTGGCTATCATATGGGATGGAATTACAGTGCTCCTTATTTATCGGGACGAACGCACAGTGTCATGTCAAGTGCTACGAATGAATGTATGTATTTCCCCTGGCAGGCAGAAATACCTCTTTTCTGGATATACGGACAGCAGGGAGATGGTTTGTTCGCGAATACGGGGGACGCTTACTCGGTTGACACCGACTTGCAGGATGAACAGGAGCTATTGTATATTTCTGCCGGAATCTATAAAAATCCCTATGCAGCTTGGCTGGCCAAACCGACAAAAGATCCGTTCGCCCGAATCTTGTATGCTGATAAGAGCGTTAGGCCGGTTGCACCGGATGATAAAACAATACCGTTACCTTTGAGTCGGGATTTTGGAAATGCCGGAGTTGTTATAGCACGGGATCGTTGGGATGAAGAGACAACTTTGCTTCAGTTCCGTTCTGTCCCTTTCTATTCGGCGAATCATCATCACCGGGATGAAAATACGTTCACGATCCACTATAAGTCACCCCTGGCAATTGATTCCGGAATGTATGATGAAGGTTGTGAAAACGGCGGATACGGAAGTACGCATTGGTGTAATTATTTTACCCGTACAATTGCCCATAACGGGATTATTGTATTTGATCCGGAACAGGAATATAAGGTATATGGCCGTTCGGTATCCAATGACGGGGGACAACCTTACCGGGAAGAGGAACCGACAAAGCTGACTGATATCCTGCCCGGCGGCCATGCTCATTTGGATGGAATCACGTTGTGTCGGGAGACAGATGAATATACTTATGCTGTTGGAGATGCAACTAAAGCCTATGACCGGGAAAGGGTCAGCCTTGCACAGCGGGAGATTATTTACCTGCGGAGAAATACAACATTCCGTCCTGTAATAGTCGTTTTCGATCGCGTAGAAAGTACCAGGAAGGATTTTGAAAAACGTTTCTTGCTTCATACGGTTCATGAACCGGAAGTAGTTGAGAATCGAATGGTAGCAGAGAACGGAGGAGGGCGATTGACAAGTTTTACCCTTTATCCTGAAAATGCCCGGTTGGAACTGATAGGTGGAGAAGGTAAAGAGGCCTGGGTGAATGGCATCAATTACCCTTTAAATAAGAATTGCTGGCCGAAACCCCAGATACAAACTGGTGCCTGGCGGTTGGAAGTTTCACCGGCTGTCAAGCAGATGAAAGATTATTTCCTGCATGTGTTGTTTGTCGATGATGCCGGTTCTCCGGAAATAACACCCGATGAGGCACTATTGATTAAAGAAAATGGCAGACTGGGGGCGTCCGTTGCCGGTTGGAAAATTCTGTTTTCCTTAGACGGTACACCTGCAGTGATTGAGGAACATAAATAACCTGAAAGAAGATGAAACATTCTGTTTACCTGATTTTTATAACTGTTTTTACAGTCGTGTTGGCAGCCCGGGCAAAGAATCCGGTGAAAATAGTCACTATCGGAGGTGGAGGGGTTGCGGTTTCCGTAAATAATCAGATGAGTTATCAGCAAATGGTCGATCAGATGATCGATTACTGGCAAAGGCAGTTGTCAAAAGTGTTATTACATAAGCCGGATCTGATATTATTAACGGAAGCATGCGATCGTCCTTCCGGATTAACTACGGCAGAGCAGTTTGAATATTATAAAGTAAGGAAAGATCAGGTAAAGGATTACCTGGCTTCGGTAGCAAAAGATAATCACTGTTATATTGCTTTTGGAACCAAAAGGGAAGAAAACGGAAGCTGGTGGAATTCATGTATACTGCTTGACCGACGTGGAAAAGTAGCCGGTATATATAATAAGAATTTTCCTACTATCCAGGAAATGAATGAGATCATGCCTTCTGATGAAGCAGAACTCCTGCTATGTGATTTCGGGACTGTTGCTTGTGCTGTTTGTTTCGATCTTAATTTTGATGAGTTGAGGGAACGGTATGCTCAGCAAAAACCGGACATAATTTTGTTTCCATCAATGTATCACGGAGGTTTGGAACAAAGCAAATGGGCTTATTCCTGTCAGGCTTATTTTGTTTGTGCCTATGGTTTTCTGAATGCTCCGTCGGAGATACGTAACCCATTGGGAGAGATGGTCGCCTCAAGTACGAACTATTATAATTATGCTGTGGCTACAGTCAACCTTGACCGTAAATTGGTACATCTCGATAATAACTGGGAGAAATTGACCGCTTTGAAAAGAAAGTACGGTGATCTTGTTTCTATCTCTGATCCCGGACGTATAGGGGCAGTGATGATCACCAGTGAACATGATTCGATTTCAGCAGACCGGATGATAGATGAATTTGATATTCAGTTATTGGACGATTATTTCAATCAATCCCGTGCTGTTCGTGAACAAAAATTGATTAAAGCTCCGGCGAAAGACGCAATAGATGAATATCGTAAACATAATAAATAAAATTTATAGGATCTGCTACCATAAGATGTAAAAATATCTCTATATTTGCGCTATGCATTGTTCCGAGCCTGTATCCGCGGGTAAGGATTAAAAGGGAACCGGGTGTGAATCCCGGACAGTCCCGCTGCTGTGAGCTTCATAACGTATCAGGCATACTTTTGCCACTGTTCTGTAAGGGGAATGGGAAGGCGCTTGATCCGGAAGTAAGTCAGAAGACCTGCAAGGCATATTATTTCGACGGCTTCGAGGAAAGGCCGGATGAGAAAAACAAGACATCTGATGTCTTTCTATTCTTGTTCCATTCCCAGTTTGCTGTCCTTTTAGGATCTGTTTTTAATTATTTTGCCATAATAATTAGGAAAAGAAGCATGGTTCGGTTGACGGGATGAGCTCCGTCGGTGGTCCATGCTTTTCTTTTTCAAAGACTGAACAGTTAAGACGGAATACTTGTTTATTATTGGAAAAGTATGTTTATTTGCAGATAGTATTTATAAAAAACAGGCAATATGAAAAAGGTTACAGGTTTAGTTTTGATTATTTTGATGGCATTTATTGCTGTTCCCGCTAAATCCCAATTGAAGTTTGGGGTAAAAGGCGGTTTGAATATATCGTCCGTTCATTTGAATTCAGATATTCTGAAAGCGGATAATGTGACTGGTTTCCAGATCGGTCCGATGATCGAGACAACGATTCCTCTGATTGGAGTAGGGTTGGATGCGGCTATCCTCTATTCACAGAAAGGGATGGATGTGAAATCGGAGACAGGAACTTCCACGAATGTGAAAACAGATTATATCGATGTCCCGGTGAATTTGAAATGGAAATTCGGATTGCCTATCATTAAAGGATATCTGGCTGCCGGTCCGTATATCGGTTTCCGTGTAGGTGGCGATAAATTCTGGGAGATTCCCGGAAGTGTAGTAGGACAGGTGAAAGCGAAAAACTTTAGTGCCGGTCTTAATTTTGGTGCAGGTGTGGAACTGATCAGCCATTTGCAGGTCGGTATAAACTATGGCCTGGGACTGACTGATAATTACAGTGCGGAAAAATATGATCTGAATGCCAAGAACCGCGGATGGTCGGTGACAGCCGCTATCTTGTTCTGATAACAGACAGAAGATATGAGGGGCCGGGCTTTAACAGTCCGGCCTTTTTTGTTACTTTTGACCTCGGAAATGAAATATGCAGATGTCATACTACCCCTGCCGTTGGAGAATAGCTATACATATAGTATTCCGACGGATCTGGAGGCAGCCGTAACTCCCGGTTGCCGAGTCATTGTTCATTTCGGCAAGAAACGTTACTACACTGCCATTGTGATGGAAGTACATGAACGCAAGCCGAATACGGACTTTGAGACAAAAGAGATTTACGCCCTGCTGGATGCCAGCCCTGTGTTGCGGAGGCCGCAACTTCGTTTTTGGAAATGGATCGCCTCTTATTATATGTGTAAACTGGGAGATGTCTATAAAGCGGCTTTACCTTCCGGGCTGAAACTGGAAAGCGAGACGGCTGTCACCTATAATGCCGATTTTGAGGCGGACGGTCCTTTGCGTCCTAATGAGCAGGCTGTGCTGGATGCTTTTAAAGGAGTGCTCAAGTTAACAGTTTCGGAGTTGGAAAAGAAAACAGGCCTGCGCAATGTCGTTCCCGTAGTTGCTTCCCTGATGGCCCGTGGGGCAGTGGAGGTCAGCGAAGAGATGAAACGCGGGTTTGTTCCGAAGATGCAGACATTTATCCGTCTGTCTCAGGAATATGCAACCGAAGAACGCTTGCAGGAAGCCTTTGCTGATTTTAAGCGGGCCAAGAAGCAGGAACTTTTGCTGGTTTGCTTCCTTGATCTGAGCCACGCATTAAATCCGGCATTAACCGTGGAAGTATCCAAAAAAGAATTACTGGAACGCAGTGGTTGTTCATCAACGATATTGGACGGGTTGCTGAAACGGGGAGTCCTTGAAAGCTATGAAAAAGAAGTGGGGCGTTTGCAGGTTCCGGTATGCCGTTTGCAACCTCTCAGTTCGCTTAGTCCGGCACAGGAGAAAGCGTATAGCGAAATACATGATACCTTTACATCTAAAGATGTTTGTCTGCTTCACGGAGTTACTTCCAGCGGTAAGACGGAAATTTATGTACGGCTGATAGACGAGGTTCTGAAGCTGGGACGCCAGGTTCTATATATGCTTCCTGAAATAGCTATTACGACGCAGATCACCGAACGGCTGGCTAAACTGTTCGGTAATAAGCTCTTGGTATATCATTCGAAATTCTCGGATAACGAGCGTGTGGAAGTATGGAACAAACTCCTGCATGGGAACGAACCGATGGTAGTGCTGGGTGTACGTTCTTCTCTCTTCCTGCCATTCAAGGACCTGGGACTGATCATTGTGGATGAGGAACATGAAAATACGTATAAGCAGCAAGATCCGGCCCCTCGTTACCATGCCCGCAATGCTGCAATCGTGCTGGCGGGAATGCATGGGGCAAAGACGCTGCTGGGATCTGCTACCCCTTCGATCGATTCTTATTTCAATGCAACGACTGGTAAGTATGGACTGGTAGAGTTGGTTACCCGTTACGGTGACTGCCTGATGCCGGAGATTATAACTGCCGATATAAAGGAACTGAAGCGGAAAAAGATCATGAAGGATACACTTTTCTCCCCGTTATTGGTCGAGAAAGTAAATGCGTCCCTGGCACGCGGTGAACAGGCTATCTTGTTCCAGAACAGGCGTGGGTTTGCCCCGCTGATCGAATGTAAGAGTTGTGGCTGGGTGCCTCATTGTGTGAACTGTGATGTCAGCCTGACCTATCATAAATATCATAACCAATTGGTTTGCCATTATTGCGGATATACCATCCAGTTACCGCCTCATTGTCCGGAATGCCAGAGTACGGAGTTGAAGATGATGGGTTTTGGGACAGAGAAGGTGGAGGAGGAAATAGCTTCCCTGTTCCCTTCGGCGAAGGTCGAACGGTTGGATTTCGATACGGCGCGTACCCGTACGGCTTACGAACGCATCATTTCCGACTTCGAGAAAGGAAAGACGCAAATCCTTATCGGAACGCAGATGCTGTCGAAAGGGTTGGATTTCGGAAATGTCAGTGTTGTTGGAATCCTGAATGCCGATAACCTGATGAACTATCCCGATTTCCGGGCTCACGAACGTGCTTTCCAACTGATGGTGCAGGTAAGCGGACGAGCAGGGAGAAGGGATAAACGTGGTACGGTTGTTTTGCAAACTTCCCAGCCGGAACATCCTCTGATACGGATGGTGCAGCATTTTGCTTATAAGGAAATGGTTCGTTTGCAGTTGAGCGAGCGTAGCATGTTCCGGTATCCTCCTTATTACCGGTTGATCGTGTTGGTACTCCGGAGCCGCAATGAGTCGGTTTTGCAGGAACTGTCGGTGATCTATGCCGAGAAACTGCATGCCCGTCTCGGAGAGCGGGTACTGGGACCTGTCACCCCTCCGGTAACACGTGTGCAGACTTTGCATATCAAGAAGATTGTGTTGAAAATAGAGATAGCCGCCGCCATCGCCCCTGTCAGGGAAATACTGGAGGCTGTTCATTCAGAGATGCAACGCTATTTGCCATTCAGGCAATTGCTGGTGCATTATGATGTGGACCCGGCTTGATAATTGAAAATTGAGAATTGAGAATTATGGGAGAGAAGAAAGAGTATAAGATATTGTTTGTTTGTCTGGGGAATATTTGCCGTTCTCCGTCGGCGGAGGCTGTGATGAAGAAGCTGGTAAAAGATGCCGGCCTTGACAATTATATAGAAGTCGATTCGGCAGGTATCATGGGATACCATGAGGGAGAACGTGCCGATCAGCGGATGAGGGCGCATGCCTCCCGCCGGGGATATGTGCTGGATTCTATTTCCCGTCCGGTTCGTACGACTGACTTTTATGATTTTGATCTGATCATCGGAATGGACGACCGGAATATAGATGACCTGAAACGGAAAGCTCCCGATCTGGAATCAGTAGCCAAAATACATCAGATGACGGAATATTCCCGTAATAAGTTGTATGATCATGTCCCTGACCCGTATTATGGGGGCGCTTCCGGTTTTGAGTTGGTACTCGATTTACTGGAAGACGCCTGTGGAGGATTGCTCGAAACTATTTCTTCAGGTCGGGATAACTGATACGGGTGTGGAACATTGTTTTCAGCTTGTCGACAAACACGCTTTTGATCGTCTCTACATCCCGGAACGTCAGCGGGGCACTTTTCAGTAATCCGTCTGCTATCTGTCCGTCAATAATTTTATCCACCAACTGTCTGATGCTTTCTTCCGTATGCTCTTTCAGGCTGCGGGAGGCGGCTTCAACGGAGTCTGCCATCATCAGCACGGCAGTCTCTTTCGAGAACGGGTTCGGTCCCGGATAAGTAAACGTCTTTTCGTCGATCTCTTTATCCGGATATTGGTTTTTGAATGAATTATAGAAATATTTAGCCTTTCCTAATCCGTGATGTGTACGGATGAAATCGACGACAGCCTTGGGCAACAATGCCTTTTCAGCGATCCTGACTCCATCGGTGACATGATTTATGATCACTTTGGCACTCTGGTCGAAACTTAGTTGGTTGTGCGGATTCACGCTACTTTGGTTTTCGGTGAAGAAAGCTGGGTTTGCCATCTTCCCAATATCATGATACATGGCTCCTGTACGGACCAGTTGGGCATTTGCTCCGATTTTTGCAGCGGCTTCCGATGCCAGGATAGAGACCTGCAAGGAATGCTGGAATGTTCCGGGAGATGTTTCCGACAACTTTTTAAGAATAGGCGTATTGATATTGGATAGTTCCACCAGCGTGATGCTCGATACATATCCGAATGTTTTTTCCAGCATATAAACCAGGATGTAAGTAAACATCAGCAGGATGAAATTGATACCGAAGTATAGAAGCATCAACCAGTTGATCTTGTTGAAGTCCGCCTCCTGATACAAGGCAAGGCTTATATAACATAACGTATAGGACATAAAGATCAGGAATGCGCAGCGAATCAGTTGCGAACGTTCCGAGAGGTCTCTCAGACTGAATGTAACCACCATTCCGGCAATGATCTGTAACAGCAGGAACTCATGCGGGAAAGGTACCATCAGCGAACAGATCAGCACGATGACCAGATGCGTAAATAGGGCTGTACGCGAATCGAAGAAGGTCCGGACAACAATAGGCACGATCGCATAAGGCAGGATATAAACATTGAACAGCGCATAAGTGACGCATAACTCCGTTAATATGCAACTGACAAATATGCATAGAATAAGGAAAAGCGCATTCCGCCTGTTGTGCAATATCTTTAACCGGAAAGACCACAGGTATAACCAGAAACAGAAGATAATGCCGCAGACCAATACAAACTGCCCTCCGAGAATAATGCTTTGGCGTTGTGCACCGCCCGACTTGGTCTCGTGCACAATCTTCAACGAACGCAGTACATTATAGGTATGGTTATCAATAATCTCCCCCCTGTCTACAATACGTTCTCCGGCCTGTACCATACCGTTCGCCAGGGATACGCTCCGGAGCATATCGTCTTTTACTTTCTCTGACATCGCTTCATCATACGATATATTTTCCTTCAGATAGTTATTTATATCGCAGGATTGCAGGACCGATTTGTCTAGCCGCGGCGGACAATTGTTTATGATAAACTCATAAGCTGTTTTTATGGTGAAAAAGTCACTGGCATACCGGGAGTGGGCGATGTTGTTCTCCAACAGATTGACACGCTCATAGTTATCCTTTTTCAGTTTTTCCTGTTCCTGTGATGAGATAATCCCGTTTTTATATAGGCTGATCAAACTATTTTCGATATAATGCATATAGGCAGGTGTCGCTTTCCGGTTCAGGCCATCGGTATAGGCGGCCCGTAATTTGTCGACTTCTGTGTTCTCGACAGTCGCATCCATACGGAAATACGGTTCGAAGTTTTTCAAAACGCTATCTTTCTCGGCATCGACTTCTGCATCAGTCTTGTAGATAGGAAAATCGCTTGGAGCCGTCAGTAATCCGTACCTCCAGGGTTTACCTTCATAGAACTGGTAACGGAACTTTCCCTCGCGAGGAAAAAAGTAGGCGATCAGCAAAGATGCCACGATGAAATATACGGCTGGGTGTATACTATAGTTTTTTAGTTTCATAAGATTCTCATTTGAGGGCGAAATGTACATAAAAAAGTTTAGTAAGAGAAAAAAAAGGACTACTTTTGCCGCATTATTATAGAATGAAATAATTATGACTCAAAGGAAAGTTAGAGTCCGTTTTGCACCCAGCCCGACAGGGGCGCTGCATATCGGAGGTGTTCGTACAGCTTTATACAACTATTTATTTGCCAAACAGAATGGCGGAGATTTGATCTTACGTATTGAAGATACCGACTCTCAACGGTTTGTTCCGGGAGCGGAGGCTTATATTATTGAAGCGCTTACCTGGTTGGGTATCAAATTCGACGAAGGTGTGAACTTTGGTGGCGAATACGGTCCGTACCGTCAGAGCGAGCGAAAAGCTATTTACAGGCAATATGTCGACCAGTTGCTGAATGACGGTCTGGCTTATATTGCATTTGATACACCGGCTGAACTGGATGCCAAACGTCAGGAAATTGCCAATTTCCAGTATGATGCTTCCACCCGTTTGCAGATGCGTAACTCCCTGACACTTTCTGCTGAAGAGACAAAGGCGTTGATCGATGCCGGAAACCAGTATGTTGTCCGTATCAAGATCGAGCCGAACGAAGATATTCATGTGAATGATATTATCCGTGGTGAAGTGGTAATCAACTCTTCTATCCTGGATGATAAGGTATTATATAAATCGGCTGACCAGTTGCCTACATACCACCTGGCAAACATTGTCGATGACCACTTGATGGAAGTCACTCATGTGATCCGTGGCGAAGAGTGGTTGCCGAGCGCTCCCCTTCATGTATTGCTGTACCGTTATCTGGGTTGGGCAGATACGATGCCGCAGTTTGCCCACCTGGCTTTGTTATTGAAACCGGAAGGAAACGGTAAACTGAGCAAGCGTGACGGTGACCGTCTGGGATTCCCTGTATTCCCGTTGGAATGGCATGACCCTAAAACCGGTGATATCTCTTCAGGATACCGTGAAAGCGGTTACCTGCCGGAAGCGGTTGTTAACTTCCTGGCCCTGTTAGGATGGAATCCAGGTAACGATCAGGAAATCATGAGTATGGACGAACTGATCAATTATTTCGATCTTACCCGTTGCAGCAAGGCCGGTGCCAAGTTCGACTATGAAAAGGGAAAATGGTTCAACCACCAGTATATCCAGAAAAAAGACAATAAAGAAGTCGCAGCATTGTTCATGCCTATCCTTGAAAGCCACGGTATAAAAGCCGATCCGGCATATGTGGAGAAGGTTGTCGGCATGATGAAAGACCGTGTTTCTTTTATTAAAGAATTATGGGATGTTTGTGCATTCTTCTTTGTTGCTCCGATCGAATACGATGGGAAGACAACAAAAAAACGCTGGAAGGCCGATTCTGCTGCCCAGTTGGCAGAACTGATCGAAGTACTGCGCGTTCGTGAACCGTTCGATATCGAAGGAACGGAAGAAGAGGTGAAAGCCTGGATCGAAAGCAAAGGCTACCATTTGGGTAATATAATGAATGCTACCCGTTTGGCATTAGTCGGTGAAGGAAAAGGTCCTCATATATTTGATATTACAGAAGCATTAGGAAAAGAAGAATCTATTCGCCGTATCGAAAGAGCGATTGAAGTGCTTAAATAAGTTATGTATAGTCTGGCAATCCACTTTTACGCATTTATCATTGCGTTGATTTCTCCATTCCATAAGAAGGCCCGGATCATGCGTCTGGGGCAGTGGAAAACGAATTCCATTCTTCGTGAGAAGATAGACCGGAATGCAAAATATATTTGGTTTCATGCTTCTTCCCTGGGCGAGTTCGAACAGGGACGTCCGATGATGGAGAAGATCAAGGCGGAACATCCGGAGTATAAAATACTACTTACTTTCTTTTCCCCTTCGGGATATGAAGTCCGTAAGAATTATAACGGGGCAGATGTTATTTGCTATCTGCCCTTCGATACGCCTTACCGGGTGAAGAAATTCCTGAATCTGGCAAATCCTTCCATTGCTGTATTTATTAAATACGAGTTTTGGGGAAACTACCTGCAAGAGTTGAAGCATCGCAATATCCCGGTGTACATCATTTCATCCATATTCCGTCGCGATCAGTTGTTCTTCCAGTGGTTCGGTTATCCGTACAGGAAGATGCTTTATTGCTTTACCCATTTGTTTGTGCAGGATGACCGTTCGGCAGCTTTGCTGAAAGAGTTCGGGATAACGAATGTAACTGTTACGGGAGATACCCGTTTCGATCGGGTACTGGATGTCCGTAACCAGGCACGTGAGTTATCGCCAGTGGAACATTTTGTCTGTGAAGGTGGAAAAGAAAAAAAGTTGACCCTTGTGGCCGGAAGTTCCTGGCCGCAGGATGAAGAGATTCTGATCCCTTATTTCAATGAGCATCCGGAGATGAAGCTGATCATCGCTCCGCACGAGATTCATCGCGAACATCTGATGTATATCGAGTCGTTGTTGAAACGTCCTTCCGTCCGTTTGTCGGATGTGTTTCATGACCAGTCTTTGGCGGAAGGTAAAGATTGTCTGATTGTCGACAGTTTCGGTTTATTGTCCTCTATCTACCGGTACGGAACGATCGCTTATATTGGTGGTGGTTTCGGAGCGGGTATTCATAACACGCTTGAAGCTGCAGTGTATGGCATCCCTGTTTTATTCGGTCCGAAATATCATAAATTCAAGGAAGCAAAAGACCTGATCAAGGTGGGAGGCGGCTTCTCCGTATCAGATAAACAATCTTTCTGCGAGAAGATGGATGAATTGCTGACCTATCATGAAGTGCTGGAAGCTGCGGGCGAAAGTGCCGGACAGTTTGTAAATGGCAATGCCGGGGCGACAGATAAGATATTACGAATAATAAAGTTGTAAAAAATATACCGATTGATCTGGTGTTTGATTTTAGGTTTATGCCGATAAGGAATTGGACACCAGTCAATCGGTATTTTGTTTTTTAGCCCCGGAGTCTCAGAATCCGGTGTATTCCACTTTCTTCCGATCGTCCGGGGCATAGCGCAGTGTTGATGTTTCTAATGAATTGCGCTTCTTATCATTGGTCTATTCTGTTTCAGGAATTACTTCACCTACTTTCAGGGGAGTGATGTTGTTTTCTGCTCCCGGATATCCGATATTCTGATTGATAACTCCTCCGGTATTTGTCTTGATCGCATTTTCCGGAACGGGCCACAGTACATGATGTACACTCAGGCGATATTCGCCATAAGGGATAACTATACCTTTATTATAGAAGTTATTGTGCTTGATCACCCAGTCAAAATAGAAATTCACGCCTGCATCTTTGTTGTTTGTTCCGGTTCCACCTGGTCCTGAGAAATTATTCAGGGTATAGATACGTCCTCCGAAAGCCTCACATGCTTTGCCTGTTTTGGCATACAGATAGGATATACGGACCAGTTCTACATGGCGGTTCTCTTCATAATACAACTCACGGGCACGTTCAGCCAGAACTTCTGCTATACCGATCGTACCGGTCAAAGGCTCTGCTCCGGCACGTGCACGGACGATATTCAGCATGGAGGCGGCGTTGGCATTGTCGCCTTTCCAGTAATAACATTCGGCCATCATCAGATAGGTTTCTGCTGAACGGTAGATGTACCAGGGTGTTTCGCCACCCTGAAGATCCTGGGTTTTCGTTGGGTCCGGGACAAACAGTTTATAATGCGGCCACATGTACCAGCAACGGATGGAGTCTGCCACGGAAATGTCGTTCGGACGGACCAGCTGCTGACCATACCACGGGCTGTTGTTCTTCTTCAGGCTCGGCTCATTATACCGCAGGTCTTCCATTCGTTTCCAGCTGTCATGATTGTTCGGGCTGCGCAGGTCGTCCTTTTCCTTGTCGGTCCAGATCTCATACTGGAAATAATTCGTAGGACGACAGGTGCCGATGCCACGGCCGTAATTGGCATCATTGTCAATTTCCGTGTTTTTATCTTCGGAAGCAGGGACGATGGCTGTTCCTGATTTTCCGTCGGGTGTCTTGATCGCTGCCCCTTTTGCCCAGTAAGGGAGTCCGTTACGCATTGTATAAATACGTTTGTCTCCGGCTTCGACGATGTCGGGGTAGGCTACCACATACATGATGCCTTCTGTGTTGCTCATGTCTATTTTGGCTTCTACGCTATGCAGGTCATGCATTAAATTCGTATTGGGCTTGTTCTGGTTGGTCGTGAAGCGCTGTGTCATCAGCGGGTGCCGGGCGACGACTTCCTTTCCAACTTCGATGGCTCGGTCAAAGTCTCCCAATGACATGCATATTTTCATCAGTAACATACCGCAGGCATCTTTGTTGGCTCGGCCCCGGTCCATTTGTTCGGGTACCCATTGGTAAGCGAATTCCATATCTTTTTTACATTGCTCAAGAATACTCCAACGGTCATAGGAGTAAAAGTCGAGTTTCGGCCGGGTAATTTCTTCACTTAACCAGGGAACGTCTCCGAACTGGTGGGTGAGTTTATAGTAACGATAGGAGCGGTGGAAATAGGCCCCGCCCAGTACGGCATTTCGCTCCGCCTCATCCTTAAAAGTGGCGGCATCCAGACGGCTGATCACGATATTGGCGTACTTGATTCCTTTAAAACCTTCTGCCCAATACCAGCCGTTCTTGCCTTTCATATCATTCTTGGTTCGGGCAGGAAGCATCTCGTTATCGAAGTCCACCAACGAACCGCTTTCGTCGGTTTTCCCATGTACGGCAATATCTGCGGTGTACATTTCCGTCAGGATCGGAGCGCCGTCCGTAAAGAATTCGTGGCGCATATTACGTTCACAGGCAACCAGTGCCGAATACAAACCGGCAGCATCTACATAGGTGTTTTCGGGAGTATAAAAAGATAGCGGCTTCGGGTCGAGCCAACTGTCATTGCAGGAATTCAGTAAAGGTAAGGCAGCTAAAGCCAGTACTAGGTATTTTTTATTATTCTGATTCATAATCTTAATTCTTATGGGTTAATCAATGTTTATAAAGTAAAGTTTACGCCGAAATTGACGGTTCTCAGCGTCGTGTCGCCGCCTTCCGGATCACCGAAAGTCCATCCCGTGATGACAAACGGATTACGGACGGCAACGGAGAAACGCATGTTCTGTACGGAGAATCTTTTCAGGAAATTCTGCGGCACATTATATGACAGTGTGATGTTTTCCATACGCACGAATGTTTTCTTTACATAATTACTGCCGATGTTCTTGGAGCCCAGGCGTCCGTAATCGTTCGTCGGATTATCTTTTGTCCAGCGCGGGATATCTACAACGGTGTAGCGGTCAAACATTCCTCCCGTATTGGCTGCCCGGTTGAAGGTTCCGTATTGCCCGATGTGCGAATACACCATAAAGGATAAATTGAAGTTCTTATAGAATGTGAACTCATTTCTCCAGGACCAGCGGAAGCGTGGAGTGGTGTAACCCTGGAATATTTTGTCATCATTATCCATTACCCCGTCGTTGTTTTGGTCGATATATTTGAAATCACCCGGCTTATTCCCATATTTGGCAGCCTCTTCTTCTTCTCCGAGTTGCCAGACGCCGTCGCGTTCATAGTCCCAGATCTGATCCGTATCATGCCCGATAAACCATTTGTTTGCCAGGTCGTCCGCTTCTTTATAACCGATCACATTTCCGTCGGCATCCTTTATTTCTTCTTTGTCTCCGTACAGATGTTTGATCTTCCGCCGGTTGAAAGAGAAGGTTCCGCTCGAATTCCAGGAGAAGTTTCTGTTCTCTATCACATTGGCATTCAAGGTCAGTTCAAAACCGCGGTTGGTCAGTGTACCCAGGTTGGCCTTCACATTGTCATATCCTAAAATAGAGGGCAGGGAGCGGTTAACCAGCAGGTCGTTGGTTTCGGCCATGTAGGTTTCCATGCTACCGCTCAGTCTGTCACCGCACACAGAGAAGTCGATACCTATATTATAAGAGGCAGTACGTTCCCATTTCAATGTATTGTTCGGCATACGGTTGATGTATATCTGGGAGGTAACATACACATTTCCGTTCTGGTCGATATAGGGATGCAGTCCGGAGTTGAGGGAAGCCAATGCATCATATTGACCGATATCCCTGTTCCCGTTTTGTCCCCAGGAGAAACGGAGTTTTCCGTAATTCAGCCAGCTGCCCGATGCCTCCATGAATTTTTCGGAAGTAAAGACCCATCCTAAAGCTACGGCAGGGAATGTGGCACGCGGATTCATCTGTCCGAAAGCGGAATAACCGTCACGGCGTACCGAGGCTGTGATCAGATACTTATCCTTAAAAGAGTAGAATATACGTCCCATCAGCGCATCCCCCGTTTTATAAGTATCGTTACTGGAAACGGAAGGAATGGCTCCTGCTCCGATGTTATGATATCCCAGTACGTCGCTTGGGGTAAATTGCTGGTTCTTGGCTACCGTTTGCCACCATTGTCCTTTTTCCGCATTGAACAGGAATGTCGCTTCTACACGGTGATCCTTTCCGAACTCCTGTTTCCAGCGTACAATATGGTCAAGCAGCCAGTTGAACGTTTTCTCGTTTTTACGCTCCGACTTGCCGCCTTCCCCGGCCCATTCGGGGTGCTGGGACGATTCATGGTTCATGTATTCGTACCAATGGTAACGGGGAGTAAAATTCATTTGATATTCCAAGCCGAAGGGTAGTTTCAGGATGGCATACAAATTGGCATTGAAATCATGGTTTATATCGCGTCTGTCACGGTACAGGTTGTCGAAGAACGGATTTTTTGTATTGTTGTCGCCGGAGGGATACATCCGGTACGGACTATCCAGGTTGTCAATTTCATTAGTTGTGTAAGGCGAATTATGTTCACGCTGATCGACATCGGCTGCCAGATAACCGCCGATACGGGTTGCGAACTGGGAATTCAATCCGACAGTAAGAAAGGAGGTAACCTTTGATTCCAGATTCAGTCGTGAGCGGAAGTTCCGGTAGCGGTCGCCGGTTTTTACTCCTTCACGGTCGGCATATCCTAACGACCAGTAATAAGAGAAATTATCCGTACGGTTGGAAATACTGGTGGTATAATCCTGTTGCAGGCCGGTCTGATAAACAATGTCATCCCAATTGGTTTCCACGCCGTTCAGATAATTTTCAATCTCGATGTTCTGTAGATTCAGACGGGTCAGCCAGGTCGTGACCAGTGTCTTGTCATCAGGCAGGGCTGAACCCGGATTTTTCTGATCGTAATTATACCATGTCAAAGGATCGATTCCCATTGATGACAAGGTTCGCGGGTCGGCATATTTGCCAGGTTGTGCAGTTAACTCGTCTTGTGATAACAAGCCTTCTGCATATTCCTGACGGAAAGCCAGGAAGCCTGCTCCGTCGACAGTCTTAGGTAGTCGCGAATTATGTACCAGGCCGACATTGGCATTAAAAGTGATAACCGGCTTGCCCGTATTCCCCTTTTTTGTCGTAATGGCAATAACGCCATTCGCCGCTTTGGCCCCATAGACAGCGACTGAACTGGCATCTTTCAGAACATCGATGCTTTCGACATCCATGGCATTGATATCCTGCATGGAACCGTCGTAAATGACACCATCCAGTACGATGAGGGGAGCCGAACCTGCGCTTAACGTGTTTTTCCCTCGTATCTGCAGGTCGGCTGTACCGGCTGCATCGGTAGACATACTGATGGATAAACCGGCTGCACTGGCACGTAGCAGGTCCTGGACAGACCGTGGAGCTTCTGCTTCCATTTTTTCTGCTTTTACACGGGAAATAGCACCAGTCAGGTCTTTTTTCTTAGCCGTGCCGTAACCGATAACCAGTACTTCGTCCAGTTCTTCGGTGTCTTCTTTTAGCGTGATTGTGAGCATTTCCTGGCCGATGACAGGAACTTCCTCCGTTACATAACCGATATAAGAGCATACTAATATCGGCTTTTTTCCAGATACATTCAGACTGAACATTCCATCACTACCGGTTATGGTCCCATTGGTCTTTCCTTTTTCCATAACATTCACACCGATAAGTGCTTCTCCTGAATGATCTTTTACAATACCTTTAACGGTAGTTCTTTGCGCATAGGCCTGACAGATAAACATCCCTGATAAGAATAGTATCAAGGCGAACCGATGAAAAAAACTGAGAACATGATTTTTCATACAAATACTAATACTAGATATCCATCAATCCCCAAGTGGATGGTTATACAAATAAAGAAGGCGTGAGGATTGTTGATTATATCTGGTTTAGAGGCCTTCGACTGCCCGAACAATGAATATAAACAACAACTCACGCCCTTTTATCTATATATCCATAAAGACATATGTATATAACAATGCCTATGAACAGATATAACAAGGAAAGGTACGTGAGCGTTCTGTTGTCTATTATCCCATTGTTCTGAAATTGTCGAAGTTTCTAAACCAAGATAATATCTTTAAAACGCTTCCGTAATCAATAAAATGTACCGACCAATAACGCTTTACCAGTGTGTACGGCAACAAATGTATGGAGAAGTATCAAGTAAAGCAAATAAAAATAAAAAAAGTTTCGAGTTGTTATCATTTTCTTTCAAAAAGCGTAGGTTTCATAGGATAAGGAAAGATATTTAGGGAGGCGCTAGTATGAGATAAAAATATAAAAACAATCCTGTAAGATTGTTTTTGTGTGGAATAAAAGACTTTTGGAGATTGTTTTTTCTTTCAAATAAAGACGTTGTAAGATTTATTCTTGTATCTTTGTACAAAAGAGAAAATCAATCAAATGGAAGAAATAGATGTAGAAAAGATCTATCGGAGCTATCGGAGAAGGTTGCAGGAAACACCGCTCTCTTTTACCCGATTTCTCTATGAGAGAATAAACTGGAATGACAAGTTGATCGGTATCAAAGGGGCGAGAGGAGTAGGAAAAACGACTCTTTTACTGCAACATATAAAGCAGAGCTTTGCACAGACTGATCATGCCTTATATGTCTCTTTGGATAATTTGTGGTTTTCTACTCACTCGCTGGACGATTTGGTTGAGTATCATTATACACATGGAGGTACACATCTTTTTTTGGATGAAATACATAAATATCCCCGGTGGCAAACAATGTTGAAGAACCTGAATGATGATTATCCGGATTTACATGTGGTATATACCGGTTCTTCCATGTTGGAGATTGACGTGCAGCAAGGTGATTTGTCGAGAAGACAAATGGTATATCAGTTGGTCGGACTTTCGTTCAGGGAATTCCTGGAGTTTGAATGTGAAATGAATGTACCGGCATATTCTTTGGAAGAATTGTTACAAAACCATGTAGCGATTGCATCAACTGTGACAGAACAGGTAAAAATCCTGCCACTATTCGAAAAGTATCTTCGGACGGGATATTATCCATTTTATAAAGACACATTTGAAGGATATGATTTTCGCTTGCAGGAAGTAGTCAGGCAGGTGATTGAATCGGATTTGCCGGCGGTGGAGGATGTCCAGTATGTTACTACGCAAAAAGTAAAGAAGCTGCTGATGATTTTAGCAGAAAGAGTACCGCATACTCCTAAAATGAGCGAACTGTATAAGGAGTTGGAAACAAACAGGGAACAAGGTTTGAAAATGTTGTATGCGTTGGAACGGGGAGGATTACTGTCGTTATTGACTGCCGAGGTGAAAAATTACAGAAGTCTTTCGCGTCCGGATAAAATTTATTTGGATAATCCCAATTTGATGTATGCGTTGTCTCCTAATGCGGGTATAGGCACATTGAGAGAAACTTTTTTCTTTAATCAGTTGAGTCTGGGGCACGAAGTGTTGTTACCTCTTCAAGGTGATTTCTATGTAGACCGGCATTATTTATTTGAGGTAGGCGGACGGACAAAAACTTTTGACCAGATAAAAGATGTCCCTGATAGTTTTCTGGCTGTGGATAATACGGAAGTTGGCCACCATAACCGGATTCCTCTTTGGCTATTTGGATTGTTATATTAGGTTTGTGTTTTGTGTATCCATACTTTAACAGCATATAAACAGCAAGAAGAATAATGGCAAATGACAAATAACATTGCAAATAAAAAGTCCGTTTGCAATGCTGCATTACTCTTATTATCAGTTTGTTACACAGGTGTATTGCAAATAACAAATAAAAAGCTGAAAACTTTGTGTATAAAGGATGTTTTTATCATGCCTCTTTCTTTAAACTATTGCTATCCTCCGGTCTTACTAAATCATAGCCTATAACAAACTAGTAGTTAACTCCCGACTCTGAATAATTACCCTGTACAGGATAACCGACCAGCCTGTACACCTTGGCGAATTAACCTGTACACCCTGGCAATAATGAGTCCTTACTTGTCAATTAGTTAGTAGGGAGGAATAAATTAGTATCCCTGCTTTCGCCGGTTAGTTTGTGATTGTATCCTTTGATGATGTAATAAACACTTAGAATGCAGAGAACGGGAAATGAAGTGTTGGAGATAAAATAGTATCTTTGTCTCATTCTTATCAGTCGATAGCATTATGAAAAAAAAGATTAGTTTGTGTTTATTGGTTCTTGGTGCAATTTATACTTCCTGTGGCTCAGTGAAAGACCGGTCGGAGGAGCAACAGGCCCTTTCTTCTTATGTAAACCCTTTTATCGGGGCATCCACCAGTATGGATGCCGGAGGTTCTTATCATGGTCTGGGGAAGACTTTTCCCGGGGCAACGGCACCGTTCGGTATGGTACAGGTCAGTCCTAATACGATTACTGGAGGGGATAACGGTTCCGGGTATAGTGACGAACATACTTCTATCGAAGGTTTTGCTTTTACACAAATGAGCGGGATTGGCTGGTATGGCGATCTGGGAAACCTGCTGGTTATGCCCACGGTAGGGAAACTGCATACATTTTCGGGTACATCGGACGATCCGGATAAGGGATATCGGTCCCGGTACGACAAGTCTTCGGAAGAAGCTTCTGCCGGTTATTACACTGTGATGCTGACGGATTATCAGATAAAAGCGGAGGCAACGGCACTTCCTCATAGCGGAATGTTGCGTTTTACATTTCCTGAAAGTAAAGAATCGCATATCCAGATAGACCTGGCGAGAAGGGTGGGGGGAACTTCCACCTGGCAAGCCGTCGAAGTGATCAATGACCATACGATCCGCGGAGAGATGAAATGTCCTCCCGAAGGCGGTGGTTGGGGGAATGGCGACGGTAAAGCAGATTATACCGTCTATTTCTATGCCGAGTTCTCGAGACCGTTCCGGTCGCATGGCGTATGGTCGGCCGATATACCGGATGACTGGACGCGCAAACGTGGAGATATAGAGAGCGAACGCTATCAGGAAGTAGTGAGGAATGCCCGGATCATTCCGGACGTGACTTCTTATGTAGGCAAACATCTTGGATTCTATGCTGACTTTGAGACGGAAACCGGAGATCAGATTCTGATGAAAAGCGGTATCTCTTTTACCAGTATGAGGAATGCGGAAGAGAACCTGCATTCGGAAATGAATGCGTGGGATTTTGATGCGACACTGGCATCCTGCCGGCAGTTATGGAATGACGCACTTTCCAAAATATCCGTGTCTGGTGGGACGGAGGATGAAAAGCATATCTTTTATACAGCCCTTTATCACACGATGATCGATCCCCGCGTTTGCAGTGATGTAAACGGAGAGTATATGGGAGCGGATAAACAGGTACATGTAACAGACCAGTTTTCTAAACGGACGATCTTTAGCGGCTGGGATGTTTTCCGGAGCCAAATGCCTTTGCAGACGATTATTAATCCGACCCTGATCAATGACCAGATTAATTCGTTGGTTGAGATTGCGGACCAGAGCGGAAATAACTATCTGGAACGTTGGGAGTTGCTGAATGCTTATTCCGGCTGTATGCTGGGAAATCCGGCTATCTCCGTGCTGTGTGACGCTTATTCTAAAGGAATCCGTTCGTATGATATAGACAAGGCTTATCAGTATGCTTTGAATACATCCCGGATGTTTGGAAATAATGAGAACGGATATACACCGGGTTCCATTTCCCATACATTAGAATATGCTTACAACGACTGGTGTATGGCCCGTTTGGCCGAATGGCTAGGGAAAGAGGCGGATAAGGATGTTTTTGATCGTAAGGCAGGAACTTATACGACCCTGTACGATCCGGATTACGGATGGTTCCGTCCCCGTAATGAAAAAGGGGAATATTTGCCGTTGCCGGAACAGGGAAGACTGGCCGAAGGATATGGCTGTGTGGAAAGTAATGCCTACCAGCAAGGCTGGTTTGTACCTCATGATGTGGAAGGTATGATCAAGCTGATGGGCGGACGGGAAAAGGTGCTGGCCGATCTGACGGATATGTTTGAACAAACACCAGCCAACTATTTATGGAATCAATATTATAATCATGCCAACGAGCCGGTACATCACGTGCCATTCCTGTTCAACCGCCTGGGTGCTCCAGAGCTTACACAGAAATGGACGCGGGATATTTGCCGGAATGCTTATAAAAATTCGGTGTTGGGATTGGTCGGTAATGAAGATGTCGGCCAGATGTCTGCCTGGTATGTGTTGGCGGCTAGTGGATTACATCCGGTTTGTCCGGGCGATCAGCGGTATGAACTGACGAGTCCGGTGTTTGAGAAGGTTGTCTTCAATCTGGACCCGGACTATGCTGAGGGAAAGACATTCGTGATTGAAGCTCACAATAATAGCCCTGAAAATATATATATCCAGCAGGCAACTCTAAATGGAAAGCCTTACGATAAATGTTATCTGATGCATGCCGACCTGATGAAGGGGGGAACTTTGGTATTGCAGATGGGAGCAAAGCCTTCGGATTGGGGGAAATAGATGATCCAGCGTTTCACCATTCGATGGGTATAAAGCGTAGATAAAACAAAAGCGGTAGACACAGTTTGCCGCTTTTGTTTTATCTGCATTCTCCAATATAACGATTAATTTTCGTCAGCAAACATCGGGTCCCAGGCCGGAAGACGGGTCGGTGTTTGTTTGAGGATGTCTTTTACTTTGTCGGTGATATATTTCTTATCTACTACCAGACGGAACATATATTCGTTGAACCATTCGTCGGTCATGATCAAATGTCCGTTGTTGGCACCCGGTCCCCAACTGTTTTCAACCATCCATTTTTTCGGTTGGCCGTTGGCATCCAGGTCCACTGCCATTAAGGTCATGGCATGCGACGAACCGCTGGCGAATGTCTGGATGCGTTGTTTCTTATCCATACCGAAAGTGGTGCCCATCAGTGAGCCGTAATCGTAATAGTTCACGTCCAGCAGGCCACGTTCACGATCGAAGAATTTACCCACGTCGCAAGAGAAGTACATCATAGTGCTGTCTTTGATAGAGGCAATAGCCATTTCCTTGATGTCCTCTATCGGCAGGTTAACGTATGTCCAGTTCTTGCCGTCATAGCGGTGGCGGTCGAAGTCGATTTCATATAACTTATAGTATTCGCGACTCGGATCGTTCATCAACATGACATAATTGTTTGTCAGATCCTTTCCGATATATTCGTCGAAGAATGATTGGGGCGTGTATTCTTTCGTTTCAACCGGATTGCCTTTGACGTCTTTGCGTGTCCAGGTAAATTTCGTAGGCGGTTCACCCAGGTTGAGGACCAGCATCCGGTAAATAGTTCCCAGCATTTCGGTTTTATTCTTTTCCAGTGCGGCTACTTTAGCCCCTTTGGCTGACTGGTCGCGTAGTTGCAAGCCAAATTCTTTCAATTTGAGACCGATCAGGTTTGCCATTCTTCCGGTACTCTCGCTACTATTAGTTTCTACCATTACGTCGGAAGGGACAACGCCGTATTTTCCCAGGATATCGGATATTCCGGTAAACTGTCCTCCGTCGCTGAGCGGATTTTTAAATAACCATTCCACCATCTTGTCATCCATCGGTTTTTCCCGGGTATCAATGATACCTTGCAGGAAAAGGTTTGCTTTTTCAAGTTGGTCCCAGAAGAAAGAATAGTTTTGTGAGAACTGGAAATCTCCCATATTATATTTAGCGATTGCCTGTGCACGGAATACGTTCAGTCCGGTGAACAACCAGCAACGTCCGGAAGATTTCTGGTTGGTGATGCCTTTACCGTTTACTTTGTGAGAAAAGTAAGTGTCGAAATTGTTTTTGCTTTCAGCGTTTACAGCCAGTTTGTTGATGTCGTTATTACTGATCGCATTATGAATTGCTTTATCAGTCGGTGTTCCTTTGTAAGATTGTTTGATCTGTTGCAGCATCTTCGCGGAAATACCTCCGTCGGCTTGCTGTCCGTAGGCGGATAACGCGATACCCAAGGCCAGGGTGGTTATCCATAGGTTGTTTCGTTTCATGATATAGTTCGTTTATGTTATGTATTTAATCTGTTGCAAAGATAAGGGATACAAATTGGAATGGCTAAAATATGGTAAAAGAAAAATAAGGGATATCCTGGGACAGGAATACCTCACCTGTTATGAATTATTTTTATCTGTAATTGAATAAAGTTTATCTCGTATTGAATTTTATTCAATATAATTCATATATTTGTCCGGATAAGTTATTAGAAAAGCAATAATATGAAACAAGTAAAATTATTATTCAGCATTATCTTCTCTTTTATTACCGTTGTTTGTTTCGGGCAGTTGATGCCGCTGGCCGATGAGGCGGTAACCCTGAATACTCAAAACGGAGCCATTCATGGAAAAATACTTCTTCCCCCGGGAATGAAATCTTCTCCTGTAGTCTTGTTGATTGCCGGATCAGGACCGACCGATATGGATGGTAATTCTGCGATCGGACAGATGACGAATAATTCTTTAAAGTATCTGGCCGAAGATCTGGCAGAGCAGGGTATAGCTTCTTTACGTTTTGATAAACGGGGAATAGCATCCAGTGCACCGGCAGGAAAGAAAGAGTCTGACTTGCGTTTTGAGGATTATGTCAACGATGTGAAAGGCTGGATCGATTATCTGGGAAAGGATTCACGTTTTACCGGTATTACGGTGATCGGCCATAGCGAAGGTTCGTTGATCGGGATGCTGGCATGCCGTAATAATCCGAAAGTAAAGGCTTTTGTTTCTTTGGCTGGGGCGGGAAGACCGGCTTATGAGATAATAGAAAAACAGCTTTCGGCCCAACCAGAATCTGTCAGGAATATGGTCGCTTCTATCAATGATTCGTTGAAGCAGGGTAAATTAGTCCCGAATGTGCCGTTCGGTATGGAGGCATTGTTCAGGCAATCGGTCCAACCCTATATGATATCATGGTATAAATATAATCCCCAACAGGTAATTAAGGAGTTGAAAATTCCAGTGTTGATCGTACAAGGGGAAAATGATATACAGGTTCTGGTGGAAGATGCGGAGTTGTTGAAGAAAGCGGCTCCTTCTGCAACACTTCTTTTGATAGAAAAGATGAATCATGTACTGAAAGATTGTGATACGGTTGATCCTCAAAAACAGATGGCGGTGTATACAAATCCTTCTTTACCGGTTAATGCCACTTTGATTTCGTCGTTAAGTTCGTTTATTAAAGAGAAAAAGTGATTATGGGAGAAGTCAGAAAACGCTTGCCGTTGCAGTGTCCGGCCTGTGATTCCCCTCTGAGAGTGGGGAGGTTGTTTTGCGGGCAATGCGACACGGAGGTTTGCGGGAACTTTGAACTGCCTCTTTTGGCACGGTTGACTGAGAAGGAGCAACAGTTTATCGTTGATTTTATTAAGTCGAGCGGAAGCCTGAAAGACATGGCGAAGAGTATGGGAGTGAGTTATCCTACCGTCAGGAATGTACTGGATGATCTGATTGATAAATTAAATAAGATAGAGTAGTTATGAAAAAACAGTGGTTGAATTTTCTTGTTAATCCGTTTGAATGGATTGCCGGAGGACAAGCGTTAGGGTGGGGATTATTAGGAATGGCAGTTTCTACAGTTATATGTTATCTTTCCGGCTGGCATTATCACGGGTTGTTACATTTTGGTCCGGCACCTAATCCGGCCTGGTGGTGTTATGCGGTGGAACATCTGGTTGTCTGGATAGTTCCGGCTGTGTTGTTTTATCTGGGTGGACTGATCCTGTCACGTTCACGGATAAGGGTGATCGATGTATTGGGGACTGTTGCTTTTGCCCAGTTACCTTTTATCTTTATGAATTTATTCAATATGCTGCCTCCGATGCAAAACCTGGCGAAGATCGATATGAATGTGCCGCCGATGGAGCTAATGGCTCAACCCGGTTTCCTGGTCGGGATATGGCTGTCGTTGATCGGTATGATATTTTTGGTGTGGGCATTGGTATGGATGTTCAAGGCTTTGAAAGTGTCCTGTAATCTGAAAGGATATCCGTTAGGTATTCTTTATTGCGTGGCTGTGTTTGGCGGGGATATTCTTTGCCGGTATCTGATAGGTTTATGTTATTAATATATTGCAGACACGGATTTTACGGTTCTTGTATAAAGAGTTATCCGTAAAATCCGCGTCTGTATTATAATTAATGTATAGAATCCTTATTTCTTAGCCAGGAACTTTTTGCTTAACCATTTTCTTACCGGTTCGTCATATAGTTTCAGGCACAGATAAGCCACAACTATATTTAAGGTAAGAACACCCAGAACCATTTGCCAGGTTTCTCCGAGAGTGAAAAGCTGCTTGTCGATCAACCAGGCATAGAACAGGTACATGAACGGATAGTGTATGATATAAAGCGGGAAAGAGATATCCCCTAAAAATTTACAAATCTTCGTAGACTTTATATCCGTAGTCGTTCCCGATGCTCCCAACCAAATAAGGATAGGGAAAACGATGATGATACAAAACGATTCGTAAAGTCCGTTTATGCAAATCGGGTCGGTTCCTTCCAGATAAGGAACTGAGAACAATCCCAGTAATATAATTGAACAAATCCAAAAAGCGCCTCTAATCTTTATGGGTTTGAAGTTACGGGATAAGAGCATACCCATGGAGAAAGGGAAAAGCATTCGTAACAATCCGCCGATAAAGTTCACGCCATCCAGTGTCCAACCCACTCCGATATTACCGTATCCGGAAACATTGAGGGAAGCGAACGCAGCCAGTGCCACACCCATCAAAAAGACGACTACAGTCAATGCTTTGGTGGATAATCGGCGAATAAACAAGGCATAAAGAATATTACCGATATACTCGAAGAATAATGACCAGCTGGGACCGTTCAACGGAAACATTTCGCCATTCCCTCTGACATCGTAACTGGCTCCGGGTATGGCGGGTATGAAAAACAGGGAGCAAAGCAAAGATAACATAACTGTGGAGATAGCCACATGTGTTCCGTCCCATTTTACACTGCCTTGAATAAGGAAAGTGATAAGACCCAGAACCGCTCCCATGATAACCATCGGATGCAGACGGATTAAACGGCGTTTAAAGAAATCTTTCAGGGTTAAACTCTTTGCCCAACGGTCGTCGTAAGCATAGCCGATAACGAAACCGGATAGGATAAAAAAGAAATCCACGGCCAGATAGCCATGGTTGATACCTCCGATGGTATCGCTGCCTCCGGCAAAAGCGTAGCCTTCGTACACATGATACCATACGACTAAAAGGGCTGCAACCCCTCTTAATCCGTCAAGAAGGTCGTAATGAGGTTTAGTGTCTGTAAATGCAGCGGAAGAAATGTTTTGCATGATAAAATTTATAATTTAGATTATTATTGTAAGCTGTTGCCTATGACGCCCCAAAATTAGAGAACTTCCGTCTTCTAACATTTGTCCTACGTCAAATTTTGCCGGGGAAAGATTATTTCTGAGCTCTGAGACGGCTGAGTGTCGACAACGTTATTCCCAGATATGAAGCGATATATCCCAGTTGTGCTCGCTGGCAAACCAGAGGAAACTGCTGTTTAAATTCTTCGTATCTATCTTTGGCTGATAATGTAAGGTGTTCTTTATGTGAACGGTGCAATCGTCTGTATTCGTTTTGATGAATGACTCTTCCCCAATTGGCTAATTCAATATTTGTCTCAAACAGCCGTAATAAATCGGTCAGTGATATTCTATAGGCAACAACGTCTTCAAGTGTTTCCACAAATTCTTCACTGGGTTTGTTATAGTATAATTCGTCCATGCTGAATACAATTCCCCCCTCGTCAGAAAAGGAAGTTGTTATTTCTTCCCCGTTTACCAGCCAGAAAGAGCGGGTCATTCCTTTCTCTATGAAATAGGCTGATTTGCAAAACATATCTGCCTTTATCAACTGATATTTTTTAGGGAAATGGCATAAAGTCACATTTTCTTTCAATATTCGTATCTTCAGAAATGGGGTACGAAGAGTTTATCTTTTCTATAACATTCATCATAAGGCAAATCCTAAATTGCTTTCCTTCATATGCAAAAGTAAGAGGAAAACGCCGAAAACGTGAATAAAATCGGAAGAATAATGCAAAACTACAGAAGTAATCTGCGGAGTGCCGGAATATCTTCTGCTATGTAATCCGCTCCGGCTTCCGATAGTTCTTTGTAATCTCCGAATCCGTATAAAACGCCGATAGAATCTATACCTGTGTTTTTGGCACCGATGATATCGTGTTTCCTGTCGCCGATCATGACGACTGAATCTCGGTTCGTTATATTGTTTTCCTCTAATATATAGTTGATTACATCCGTTTTGGTATGAAGCGAACCATCCAGGCCACTTCCTGCGACGAAAGAAAAATAACTGCTTAATTCAAAATAATCCAGAATGCGTCTGGCGAATATTTCCGGTTTGGATGTGGCCAGTATGACGGTTTTGCCGTTTTGTCGGGCTTGTGCCAGTAATTCTTTAATTCCCGGATATAACTCATTTTCCAGAATACCCTTGACAGCATACCTTTCTCTGTATTTGGCAACGGCGATGGTTGCCTGTTCATCGGTAAAATTGTAAAAGTCTTTGAATGAATCCATCAAAGGAGGACCGATGAACGGTGATAATTCGCGTAAATCGTTTACCTGAATGCCAAAATGGTTCAGTGCATATTCAACGCAACGGGTAATCCCGCTTTCCGAATCGGTAATTGTACCGTCGAGATCAAAAAGGAGGTATTTGTATTGTTTCATTTGTTATCATATTTGAATGTTACTTTTCTCTTGATAGAAAAGTAACCAAAAGATCAAGGCTACATCTGCCTCGCTACTCAGCCTCCTGCGTTCGCTGTCGTCTGTGAACTCGCTTCGCTCAAACAGCACAGCCTCCGGGCGCTCACTCCGGATGCTTCGCTTTACGCTTACCAGATGAGGCCTTTCAGAGGAAGCGGAGCCTCCTTTTAGGGTTGCCGATTCCGACCTTCTATAACAGACTGATACCTATTAACAGACAGTATTGGCAATCCTAAAAGAACGCTTTGCGTTCTTGTCAAGGCCTAAGCGGGTGAACGTCCGCGAAGGGGAAAGACGAAGCGTTCGGAGCATCTGCTGTTTGAGCGTAGCGAGTTCAGAGGCGACAGCGTAGTCTTTCACCGTAGCAGTGAAGCCGGTTAAGCCTTGATCTTTTGGCTACTTTTCCATCAAGGGAAAAGTAGGTTCAATTATTTTGGGGAAGCCCAAACCAATCCGTCCTGCCGGATATGCCATACATTACCGTCTGTTCCGGGCAATGTGATTTCATACATGGAAGGCGTATTGAACAGTTTGATCTGTTTGGCCTGTTCTGCCGGGCATAATTCTTCCGGTTTGAGGGCGGTTACAGATGGTGCATATTCGCCGAAGGTAGCAGCATATTCGTTCTGACGGTAATACAGGTTGCGCAGAAGCCATTTAACTTCATCATTCGGGTCTGTTACGAATGGTGTTTCGCCGGTTCCGGCCACTTTATCGGATATCTGTACGAATCCCCAGTATTCCGGCATATGAATATTGATTACCCCTGTCGGAGCCCATACCCAGTTGTATTCACGAATCTTATCTTCGCCTTTGATAGGGACTTTTACGTATTTTCCGTCCTGTATATCCGTTGTCCATTCCACACGTGAGAAGTTCGTACGGATATGTTCGCCGGGTACAGGTTTTTCTTTTCCTCTTGCCACCTGATAGATGGAAGACCAAGGGATGAAAACTTCCACGCTCCATGATTTGTCTGTATCTTTCGGGTTGTTCAAAGTCCCGTCTACATGAACGGCCGATTTCATACCGGCAAACTCCCAGTTGTTCAGGACTTGCGGATTATCCCGGTAAGGTTTGCTCAGATACAGATCCCATTCCGTACCCAGTGAGTTTACTTCATATTCCAGATAGTTATGCGTATCGTTTGTCGGATTGAGGAATATTTCAAAATCGTTATCCTGGTAGATTACGGCATCGTGTTCCGTGATGGTGCCCCATACATGCGGTTCTTCCATCAGAACGGCGAAGTACATACCGTTATCATCATAAGTCATTTTTGCCCGTGTTTGCAGAAGTGGTTTAGGACGTTTGTCTCCTTCGATATCGACAAAGTCGGTAGTCCAGGGAATCGCATCCCATTCTTCGGGAGAGAGTTTGCCGTCTATCTTGATCGGAGCCGGAGCCTTGTAACATACATACGTCGGAGGATTGTAAGCAGCCTGCGGCGTGTAAGTGATCTCTTTCCCTTTCTCCTGTGGCGCTTCTGCACAAGAAAGGAGTAACAATGCTGCGATTGGCGCAGTTAAAACTGTTTTCTTCATTTGTTGTTTAATTTAGTATGTTTATTCTGATTTATTCTGATTTTCAGTTGATTCCTGTATCATTTCCACCGCTGCTCCCAACCATGTATCGATATCATCCGGATAATGTTGGGCGGAACGTGTATCACTGCGTTTATGCCCCAGGCGTACGACGACGGCATTCAGTTCCGGAATGGCAAAAACATATTGGCCGAGAATTCCCCGCATGTAAGGAATTTCCATGCCTTTATAGGTAAGATGCCAGAACTGGAAACCGTAACAGTGGTTTGTCTCATTATACTCTTTGAAGGTCAGGCTGGTGTCGGGTGTTGTCGCTTCCGTTATATAGGATTCGGAAACCAGTTGCCTGCCGTTCCAGCTGCCTTTGTTTAAGATTAGTTGTCCGAAACGGGCGAAGTCGCGGGCATTACTGTTGAAACAGCAATATGCTTTTTCGATACCCTCTTTTTTATCCAGGCTCCAGAGCGCATCTTCTTCCGCATTCATTGGAGTCCATAATTTTCTTGAAACGTACGAACTGATGTTTTCTCCGGTCGCTTTTTCTACAATGAGGGAAAGTAGTTGTGTCACCCCGCTCTGGTAGATAAAGTTAACGCCCGGCTCTTCCGTTTCTTTCATGCCTAAAGCGATCTTTTCCAGGTCATCCCCGTAATACAATTTCGTGGTAGGCGAGAAAGGGGAGGAGTAGGCTTCGTCGAAATCCACACCGGCACTCATTGTCAGCAGATGACGGAGGGTCAGCACTTTTCCATTGTATCCCTGAAATTCCGGATAGAAATCGCTGACCGGTTGATCTACGTTTTTGATGAATCCGTCGTCAATAGCACATCCTATAGCTAGCGAAACAATGCTTTTGGCCATGGAAAACGAGTTACTGTGCGATTTAGGGGAATAATCTTCCCAGTATTGTTCGAAAAGTAAAGAACTGTCTTTGATAATGACAAAAGCGACCGTTCCCAGTTCATCAAATACCGGCAGGTATTTTTCGGGGATGGAGAGTTTGTTGTAGTCCTCAGACTGTATCCATGCTTGTGGAGCTCCTGCTTCTATGGTCCGGTTTTCAAAGATCGGATACTGGTCGATCTTCGGGAGCAGATGAATCAGCGCACGACGCAGATAATAATTGGAGGGCAATACCAGATAGCCTCCGATACAACATAGAGCCAGCAGTATTGCCCAACCTGTTTTTTTCATTTATTCCGAATCTTCTTTATACCAGCTTGAATACATGTGGTAGTTTTTAGCAATCTTCTGATTTATCTCTTTCGCCTGTTCCGGGTCTACTTTCTTTACGAACTTAGCCGGTACGCCGGCATAGATACTGCCCGGTTCGACAATCGTCTTGCTCAGTACGACTGAACCGGCAGCTACGATCGCTCCTTCACCGATCACGGCATGATCGAGGACAACCGATCCCATTCCGATCAGGGCACCGTTGCATATCTTAGCTCCGTGTATGGTAACGTTGTGTCCCACCGAAACGTCATCGCCAATCTCTATGGTTGACTTTTCATATAATGTATGTAGTACGGAACCATCCTGTATGTTGACACCGTTTCCGATGCGGATCGAGTTTACGTCGCCGCGGAGGACAGTCCCGAACCAGATGCTGCAACCGTCTCCAATTTCGACATCGCCGATAATTGCGGCGTTGTCTGCTAAAAATGTGTCTTTACCGATCTTCGGGGTAAAACCTCTTACTGATTTTATTATTGCCATGTTTATATAATTGTAATTCTTCAGATTTCTGCTGTTTTCTCTTTTAACCAGGCTTTTTCATCTTCATTCAGATGAGGGCTTAACAAGTCGTATACCATTTGGTGGTATTTGTTGATCCATGCGTGTTCTCTCACTGACAACATGGGGACAACGATCAGTTTGGTGTCGATGTAGCATAAAGTCAGTGTGTCGAATCCGTAAAATTTGCCATATTCCGTTTCACTGTCTTCGCGGACCAGAACCATATTCTCTGTCCGAATACCATATTCGCCTGTCCGGTACATGGCTGGTTCATCACTGATTACCATGCCGGGTTTCAGTGGGACGGGGTTTGCTTCCATACGGATACTCTGCGGGCCTTCGTGTACATTCAGGCAATGACCGATTCCGTGTCCCGTTCCGTGCAGGTAATTAATACCTGCGTCCCATAATGCTTTGCGGGCCAGGATATCCAACTGAACGCCCTTTGCTCCGGCCGGGAATTTGCATTTGGCAATCCCGATCGTGCCTTTCAGCACACGGGTAAAATCTTTTTTCATCTGTTCGGTCGGTTCACCCAGGGCTATTGTACGGGTGATGTCGGTCGTTCCGTCCAGATACTGGGCACCGGAGTCCATCAGAAGCATACTGTCTGCTTTTATTTCCACATCGGTCTCGGGCGTGGCGGCATAATGCACGATGGCTCCGTGGGCGGCGTATCCGCAGATGGTCTCAAAACTATCCATGATGTACTGCGGCTGTTCTGCACGTAAAGCCGTCAGCATGGCTGATGCGCTGAGTTCTGTTACTTTTTCTCCTGCAGCTAATTTCTTTTCCAGCCAGATGTAGAAACGGGTCAGGGCAATACCGTCTTTTATCACAGCATTGCGGAATCCTTTTATTTCTGTTTCGTTCTTGATACTTTTCAGGTGGTTGGCGGGAGTGATGCCTTCGATGATCGTGCAACCTTTGGGAAGGGCGTTGTACAATGATATATTTGTTTTTGCCGGGTCGATGAATACGCGGCTGTTTTCCGGAAGCCGGGACAGGTATTTCTGTATCATCGTGTAGTCGGCCAGTATAACCCCCTCTTTTTTCAGGTTTTCAGCAGACTCTGCCGTTATCTTTTTAGGGTCGATAAAAAGCACACTTTCGTCTTCCGAGACAAACGCATAACTGATTACCACCGGATTGTAAGCGACGTCTGTTCCGCGTATATTAAATGTCCAGGCCACTTCGTCGAGAGCAGCGAGGATCAGGCTGTCGGCTCCTTCCTTGCGAAGCATGTTATTTAATTCATCCAGCTTTTCGCGGACGGATTTTCCACTTAACTCGACAGGCATTTCAAACAGCGGATTACCTGGGATGGCAGGTCGGTCTTTCCAGACCAGGTCGATCAGATCGCAGGATGTTTCCAGTTTGATCTCTTTCCGGCGCAGGGCCTTTTCAAGTATTGCCGTTTCAGCTACGCTGTATGTCTGTCCGTCGGTTCCGACGGTTTGTCCGCTTTCCAGTTCATGAAGCAGAAACTCCTGGATTGTCGGAGTTTCCGGCAAAGCCATTTTATATAGTTCGATACCTGAACCTTCCAGTTGGATACCGGCCTGCAGGAAATACCGAGAGTCTGTCCATAACCCGGCTTTATCGGCTGTTACGACCACTGTTCCGGCAGAACCGTCAAAACCGGATATCCATTCGCGTGATTTCCAACGGTCGGCAGGGTATTCGCTCAGATGCGGATCTGAACTGGGGATGATGTAAGCATCTATATTCTTTTCTTTCATTGCCTCTCTAAGCGCGGCAATACGTTCCGGAATGTTTGTTTTCATCGCATTATTGTTTAGTCAACGTTACTATTCGCAAAGTTAAGAAAATATCGGGAAAACCATTTTCTTCACCTGGAAAATACCGGAACATTGTGATCCTGTTTAAATATCATCGTTATGTCTGTCTGAATTTTTGCCGATGAAATTGTTTGCCGATAATTATGGGCAAACTTGTCGACAATTGTAGGTAATCTTATCGATAATTATGCGCAAGCTTGCCGATAGTTATCAACAAACAAAAATGTAACGGAAAAAAATTGAAACGATAAGAAGGATTGTGTCTGTGGTAAGTATAATTTAGACATATGAAGTAGGGGTTTTTTATTGATGGAATGTCTTAAATATACCAGGATGTCATTAAAACAGGCAACTTCGGTAAGCTAATACGGAAAAGTGCGGGTCGCATTCGTTTAAAGCTGGAAACGTTGAAGATTTTAAATAAAAAAGAATATATTTGTTGGACTTTACTTAATCGGCTGATCATGAAAAGAATGTTGTTTGTTTTGAGTGTAGTGGCTCTGTTTTGCATGAGTTCATGTTCTTCTTACTATTATTCAGTATTGGAGTCGAATGATGCAGTCGGAGAGAAAAATGACGATAAAGATTTTGTCATAGAAAATGACAGTGTGTGCATATCTTACTGTTTTTATGGTGAAGATGCGCCTATATCTATCACGGTATATAATAAGATGGATGAGCCTCTGTTTGTTGACTGGCAACGTTCTGCATTGATCATTGACGACGTTGCAACCAGCTATTACCAGGAGAATGCCCCGATACAGGGACAAACCGAATCTTCTTCATATGGTGACAGTTTCAGTTGGAGCAGAAGATATAGTTCGACAGACGCTTATTCTAGCGGCTCATTTGCCGGTCAGATAGCTTTGCCTAAAGGTGTCAGTTTTATTCCTCCCAGGTCAAAGGTGGAATCTACTCCTTTGAGGCTTACGAATTTTCCGTTCGACCGTATACCCAAAGGGGCATATACGACACAGAAATTTGCCAAGTCCAATTCAGATGTGGTAAATGTGAAAGTGAAGAAGTTTACGGAGGATGATAGTCCTTTGTCTTTCAGGAGTTATCTGAGTTTATATACGGCTAATCCGGAGAACGGAGGGAAAAACTATTCTTCTTATGAAAGTAGTTTCTATGTTGCACAGCTGATCAAGACGGGGAATGTGCCGCCAGCTTCTTTTGATGCCGGGAAAAAGCAGGCCGGAGACTTTTTCTATGTGCATAAGGTAAAAGGCGCTGATGCCGGAATTATCGTAGGTGCCGTAGCCATTGGTGCTGCCGGTATTGTAATAGAGTCGACGCTGACACCTGATCACTATTGATAGCGGTAGGAAATGAGGATAATATAAAAATGGAAGGTTATGAAGAAGTGGATGTTTTTGGTTTGTTTGTCCGGGATGTTGTTGAGTCTGAGTAGTTGTTCTTCTTATTACTATTCGACGCTTGCTTCTAATGACCGGTCGGGTCGTTATGATGTCAATAAAGATTTTGTGATCGATAACGATAGTGTGTGTATCATCTATAACTTTCATGGAGAGGATGGTCCGGTATTGGTGACGGTTCAAAACAAAATGGATGAACCTCTGTTTGTGGACTGGCAGCGTTCGGCATTGATCATTAACGGTAAGGCAACCAGCTATTATAAAGATGCCATTCCTGTCGAAGGGGTCACGGAGTCTTCTTCGTACGGAAGTTCGTATAACTGGGACCGGCAATATGGTTCGGTGAGTAGCCGTTCGCGTGGCAGTTTCTCCGGAGAGATACAGCTTCCGAAAGGAGTGGAGTTTATACCTCCTTGTGCTCAGATAGAATCCTCCAATCTTACATTAGATAAATTAGTATTTGATATAGTATCACGTGAAGATTTGACCGATCAGCCGTTTGAAAAGGCAAACGGTGGCCGGACAAACTTGAAGATGAAGACTTTCAGTGAGAGAAACAGTCCTTTACGTTTCAGAAGTTATCTGGCGCTTTTTACCGGGGGAGAAAACGGAGTGGAACGTCATTATTCTTATTATGAAACGTCTTTTTATTTGTCGGAGTTGATAAAAGCCGGAAATGTGGCCCCTTCCAGCTTTCAGGCCTGGAGAAATGAAGAAGGAAACTTTTTTTATAACTGCGATTATCGGAGCAGACGTACCGGATTGATTTGGGGATCTGTTGCTCTTGGTGTTGCCGGGCTTACTACTGTTATATTACTGGCAACGAAAACTCCTTCGCTTGATATGCCTCATTTTTAAATGACAATGAAGAATATTACAGATCTGAAAACCGTCCGTCTCAGCGACGACCAGAATGCAGTCGTGATTCTGGACCAGACCCGGTTACCGGCTGAAGAATGTTATTTGGAACTTACTTCGGCTGAGGATATCTGGGATGCAATTTATAAATTGAAAGTACGTGGGGCACCTGCGATCGGTGTTGCTGCGGCCTATGGTATATATGTTTGTAGCAGGCAGATCGAGGCCGGCTCATTCGATGAATTCTATACGGCGTTTCGTCAGGTTAAAGAATATCTGGCGGGATCGCGGCCTACGGCTGTCAATCTGGTCGCAGCTTTGAACCGGATGGAAAAGGTCGTATTGGAAAATGCTTCGGAAACAGTACCGGCTTTGGTTGAACTATTACATAAGGAATCACTGGCTATCCGTGAGGAAGATGCGGTTGCCTGCCGGCGTATCGGGGAACATTGCCTGTCATTGTTGCGTCCGGGGATGGGGATTTTGACCCATTGCAATGCAGGTCATCTGGCCGTATCTGAATATGGGACGGCATTGGCTCCGGTTTACCTGGGAGAAGAGAGAGGATATGGTTTTAAAGTTTTTGCCGATGAAACCCGCCCGCTGCTCCAGGGAGCTCGCCTGACGGCATACGAGTTGAACAGAGCCGGGGTGGATGTCACGCTTATTTGCGATAATATGGCTTCGTCTGTTATGCAGAAGGGTTGGGTACAGGCGGTCATTGTCGGTTGTGACAGGATCGCTGCCAATGGCGATATCGCTAATAAGATCGGGACTTCGGGCGTTGCTATACTTGCCCGGCATTATGGCATTCCTTTTTATGTTTTGGGACCTACTTCTACGATTGATATGCAATGTCCCGATGGTAAATCCATTGTTATTGAAGAGCGGGATCCTGCTGAAGTAACAGAAATGTGGTATATGCATCGTATGGCTCCGAAAGATGTAAAAATATTTAACCCGGCTTTTGATGTAACACCTAACGAATTAATTACTGCAATTATTACGGAAAAAGGAATTTTCAATCCGGCGAATGGAGGATTTGAGGCATAGTGGATAAATCGGTATGACACTAAGTGGGATAGCTGCATTTTCAGGGGCTCCAAAAGTCGTTATGCAGTTATCTACTTGCTTTGTATTCAATGTTTTGTGGTGTTTTGTTAAGTGATAGAAATAGAGTAGAAAAAGATATTGATTTTTTCTTGTATCCAAGGAAAAAGATTGTTTATCTAGAATTAGAAGGCATGTAAGCCTGCAATTGAATTTAATAAAAGTAACCTATTTAAATGGTAGCATTTTAATCCGCTCTGTGTAGTCCGGATGAGGGTATTGTTGATAATTAAGCCTTGAAATTCTTCTTGTTTATAGTTCTGCCAGAACTATGTCCTTCGAATGCAAATGTACGGACTAAATTTATGAAAAACAAATCAATAAATATAAAAGTTTTCGTTTTGTCTGTTATTGTACGTGTTAAATTTTGTTGCGCGTGTATGTTTGCGTATTGCTAAAGATATTTTGTATCCAATTTTGGGAAATTCAGATTAAACCAACCCGCATTTATTAAAAAACACTCTAATATAATAGCTCTTATTATTTGCTTTGGGTGATATTCAGCATGTATAAGGAATAATTACCATAGTTCTGGCAGAACTCGATTCACCATGTAAAAAATTGAAAAACAGAATAGCCGGATAGAGTTTCTTCAATGTGAATATATTGTTAACCTATTAAAAAAATGTCTATGAGCGGATAAAGTTGAACCCCGGTTTTTGCAGTACAATGATACTGAAACAGAAAGTTATACCTAAACATCTAAAGTAATCAATTATGACAATTTATTTTAAACCCAAGAGATTTGTTACTAAGAATGTACCATCTCTTATGTTAAGTTGTTTGCTTATCTCCATTTTTTCTTGTTCTGATGATAAGACGAATGCAAATGGAAGCGGGCAACCCTATGATCCGAATACTCCGGTCAAGTTGGAAACATTTTATCCCGATTCGGGAGGGATGGCAACTAAGGTGATCATTAAAGGTACTAATTTCGGAACAGATCCGGAAGCTATAAAAGTATATTATAACACCAAAAAAGCGGCTGTTGTGCGTGCTGCCGGTGATATGCTTTATGTAATTACTCCGAGACAGCCCGGTGCAGAGTGTCAAATATCTGTTGCAATAGGAAAAGACTCCCTTACTTTTGAAAACACATTTTCCTATACAACGCAGACTACGGTTTCTACTATAGCCGGAAAACCGGTGGGAGGTGACGATGGACATGGTGAGATGATTGATGGAACATTGGCAGAGGCTTCTTTTGATCAACCCTGGTTCTTATGTGTGGATGCAGAGAAAAATATTTTTGTTAGTGAACGTCTTGGACATGCAGTTCGCCAAATTAATGAGGAAAAGAATGTTGTCAGTACGTTGGTCAAAGGTTCAGGTAATTGTCCGTATCCCAACGCTTCTGCAACGGATGCAGAAGGTAAAACCGTTTTTGTAGCCTTAGATCAGGGGTCTCAGGGATTGATCGAGTTTGATCCTGAAACTCAGTGGGCACCTAAAAGAATTAAACCTAGGCCCAAAGAAGGGACCCCTGCCTTTACACTTGACTGGATGCATTCGGTTGCACCAAATGTAAACGATGGATTAATCTATACACGTGCCTATAATGGTCAACTTGTTCGCTTTGATCCGAGAACTAAATCTGCGGAACAACTGGATGAAGGATTATTAAGTAGTTCTGATAGCTTTGTTAGTTTTGATACTCTTGAGCCTGATATGTTGTATATCTGTTATTCTGCTAAACATTGTATATATAGCTATAACATCAAAACCAAAAAGCATGAACTCTACGCCGGTGTTCAGAATGAAACCGGATGGCAGGATGGAGAACGTGAAGATGCTTTATTTAATGATCCGAAACAAATCTGTTTTGATCAAGACGGAGTGATGTATGTCGCTGATGCCGGAAATCATGTTATACGGAAAATAACACGTGATGGTGTGGTTAGTACTGTTATTGGTATTGCCGGTGTAAAGGGGTATGTGGATGGTTCGCCGGAAGATGCCTTGTTTCAATATCCTACAGGAGTGGCTATCGACAAAGAAGGCACCATTTATGTCGGCGATGCAAGAAATAATTGTGTTCGTAAGTTGGCTATAGAATAATCTAATAAATTAAACAATTTTAAAATTGATGGTATGAAAAGACTCTTCATCATACAAATGTTGCTATGGTGTGCTCTGGTTGTGGTCGCACAGAAGCAAACATTTACGATACAAGGAACAATTATTGATCCGTCATTTAATAATGAACCGTTATCAGGAGTGAATGTATACCTGAAGGATCGTCCGGGTGTCGGTACGGCTTCGGATATAGACGGTAAATTTTTAATAAAGGCCAGTAAAGGCGATATGATTGTCTTTACTTATTTGGGATATGATAATTTTGAATACCAAGTCGCAAAGGAAGAAAAGAATTTGGTTATCAAAATGGTAACTTCTTCGGTTCAGTTGGAGGAAGCTGTTGTTACTGCTATGGGTAATAAACAACGGAAAATCAGTGTGCTTAGTGCTGTTTCAACTGTTGATACAAAAGATTTGCAAGTACCGTCTACGTCGATCAATAATATGCTGGGAGGTAGAGTTGCCGGAGTAATTTCTTTACAAACGAGTGGAGAGCCCGGTAAAAATATATCGGAATTCTGGGTTCGCGGTATGAGTACTTTCGGTGCAAATAGTAGTGCTTTGGTACTTATTGACGGCTTGGAAGGGGATTTGAGTCATATAGAACCGGCTGATATTGAAAGTTTTTCTGTACTGAAGGATGCCTCTGCAACCGCAGTATATGGGGTGAGAGGTGCTAATGGGGTTGTATTGGTGACAACCAAACGTGGAACGGTGGATCGTTTGAGAATTACAGCGCGCGCAAATTTGACAGTATCTACATTGAAGCGTTTGCCGGAATACGTGGGAGCTTACGATTATGCCAAACTGGCCAATGAAGCTCGGGTAGTATCAGGATCAACGCCTTTATATTCTCCCATGGAAATGGATTTGATCAAATACCAGCTTGACCCGGATTTATATCCGGACGTAAACTGGCAGAATGAGGTTTTGAATAAGACGTCTTTGCAGCAAACTTATTATATCAATGCGCAGGGGGGAGGTAGTATTGCCCGTTATTTCATCAGTTTGGGTATGTCTGATGAAGGCGCCGCCTATAAACAGGATAAGAATAGTAAATATAAGGCCGGTTCCGGATATAATACATATAATTATAGAACGAACTTGGATGTTAATGTGACGAAGACGACTCAAGTCTATTTGGGACTCGACGGAACTTTAACATCTAAAAAAGAACCGGGTATGGCAAATACCGACTATTTGTGGTATGCACAAGCCGCTCTGACTCCCCTTACGATTCCAACTAAATATTCAAACGGTATGTTACCGGCTTATGGAACGGGTAGCCAGTATTCTCCTTATGTGATGTTGAACCATACGGGTATGAAAACGTCCGAGACCTATTCCAATATGGTGACGCTTGCTTTAACTCAGGATTTTTCTCCGATTCTGAAGGGGTTAAAAGTAAAGATACAGGGTGCTTTAAATAATAAGAGTTACTATGATGAAACGCGCTATGTTTTACCTGATATGTATTATGCGGTGGGACGTTCGACTGACGGGGAGTTGAAGTTGGTAAAGAAAATTAATGCGGAAGCGGCTCAGTTTATGAATTATCAGCGGCAATGGCGTAAATATCATTTTGAAGCAAATGTGAATTATGAAAATATGATCGGTGACGATCATCGTTTTACCGGACTACTTTACTACTATATGAGTGATGAGAAAGACACATATAATGTAAAAACAAGTATGGATGCGATACCAAAGAGGTATCAAGGGTTATCCGGACGTGTGACATATGGTTTTAAGGATACTTATTTCATTGATGCTAACTTTGGTTATACCGGTTCTGAAAATTTCCGTCCTGGACAGCAATTCGGGTTTTTCCCTTCCGGTGCAGTCGGTTGGGTTCCGACAAACTATGATTTTATGAAAAAAGCGTTGCCTTGGTTGAACTTTTTGAAATTCAGATTCTCTTACGGGCAAGTAGGTAACGACCGTATTTCGGATAAACGATTCCCTTATTTGACTATTATCAATTCGACTGCGAATACCGGTTGGGGAAGTCGTTATTCCTGGGGGGTAAACGAGTCTATCGTCGGCGCGGATAATCTGGCCTGGGAAAAATCAACAAAAGCGGATTTAGGTATTGAAGGTCGTTTGTTTGATGAACGAGTGAATTTTGTTGTGGACTTTTTTAATGATCAACGGGAAGGCATTTTCCAACAGCGTACCCAGGTTCCTGATTTTGCAGGTATTATAACGATGCCTTTTGGTAATGTCGGACGTATGAGAAGTTATGGATCTGATGGTAATATTTCGTATACACAAACATTTGGTAAAGATTTTGCTTTTACGGTTCGTGGAAACTTTACCTATTCGACAAATGATGTTCAAGACTGGGAACAGGCATATCCTAAATATGAGTATCAACGTATTGCCGGTAATCCGTTGAATATACAGAGAGGATATATAGCTTTAGGGTTGTTTAAGGATGACCAGGATGTGGCAAGTAGTCCAGCCCAGTTCGGTACGGTTCGCCCAGGGGATATCAAATATAAAGATGTCAATGGAGATGGAAAAATAACGACTGACGACAAGGTTCCTTTATCTTTTTCTGATTATCCACGGTTGATGTATGGTTTTGGTGGTGAGTTCAGATATAAAAATCTAACCTTGTCGGTATTGTTTAAAGGTACCGGTAACACTGACTATTACAAAGCCGGTTTACCGGATGGTTATGGTAATTATGATGTGTATGAAATGGGGTATATACCGTTCCATAAAGCGGTAGTAGGTAATGTTCCGGTACAGGCTGGCATCCAGGCAAACCGATGGACTCCGGCCTGGTATTCAGGAGATCCGTCTACAGAAAATCCTGATGCCATGTTTCCTCGTTTGACTTATGGAAAGAATGAGAACAATACACAAGTCTCGACTTTCTGGAAAGGTAATTCCAAATATTTGCGTTTACAGGAAATCAGCTTGACCTATAACCTGAAGTCTTTAGGTTGGTTGAACAATGTAGGAATTTCCTCTGTAGACCTTCAATTGGTCGGCTATAATCTTTGTGTATGGGATAAGGTAAAGACGGTAGATCCGGAGCAAGCCGGTAAAAACGGGAATGTATATCCGATACCGGCCCGGTATGCGATACAGATGTATGTTAATTTCTAAAAATAACGGAATATGAGATATTTAAGATATTTGAAGCATTTAATCATTGTTGCTTTTATTGCTTTGTATTGTTCTATGAGTTCGTGTAATTATCTGAATGTTGATGATTATTTTATGGATACGTTGGGATATGATTCTATCTTTCAGAATAAGTTGAATTTACAACAATATTTATGGGGTACGGCAGCCTTTTTTTATGATGAAGGAGCTATTTGGGGTAGTACGTATACACCGGGAGTTGTCGGTTCGGATGAAGCTTTTACTATGTGGGACCATGATGAGTATCCGGGTACGCAATTTGTGTTGGGAAATATAAATCCTGACAACCTGATGAGTATGAATGTCTGGCCGCAAATGTATAAGATCATACGGAAAACCAATCTTATTTTTCAACGAATAGATGAGTGTAAAGACCTTACGACCTTAGAAGAGCGTGAGATATTAGGATATGCTCATTTTATGCGTGCTTATGCCTATTATCATATATTGATGAATTTTGGTCCGGTTGTTTTGATAGGTGATGAAACCCTGGAGACGAATGAGAAACCGGAGTATTACAACCGGGAAAGAGCGACCTATGACGAGTCGGTAGATTATATTTGTGATGAGTTGGAGTTGGCTGCGAAATATATACCTCTTACTGTTTCTATGGGGCAATTCGGACGTCCTACCCGTGGAGCGGCTTACGGGCTGATTGCGCGTCTGCGTTTGCAGCAGGCAAGTCCCTTGTTTAACGGTGGTGCAGCTGCTAAAACCCATTTTGCATCGTGGAAACGTACGGTCGATGGAGTTGATTATGTTTCACAGCAATATGACGAAAAGAAATGGGCGGTTGCCGCTGCGGCAGCAAAACGGGTGATTGATATGGGAGTTTATGAGTTATATACGGTAAAACGAGATTCGACAACTATGCCGTTACCCAAAAATGTTCCTTCGGGAGATTTTCCCAATGGGGCGGGAAATATCGACCCTTTCAAGTCGTATAGCGATATGTTTACAGGAGAAGCGTTGTCTCAAAAAAATACGGAATTTGTGTGGGGGCGTATTTCCAGTAATGTAAGAAACTATACCCGGCATGCGTTTCCTATTGATAATTTAGGTGGCTGGAATGGTATGGCTATTCCTCAAAAGATTGTAGATGCGTATTATATGGTAGACGGTCGTGATATCAACAACTCGAGTGAAGAATATCCTTATTCGGAAATCGGATTTTCCAGTGAGAAGCAATCCTTCTCCGGTTATCAGTTGAATAATGGCGTATATAATATGTATATGAACAGAGAAATGCGTTTTTATGCCTCTATCGGTTTCAGTGAATGTTTCTGGCCTTGTCTTTCTACAAGCGAGAGTGGACGCAGAAATCAGACGATCACCTATTTTAAGGGAGGGAACTCCGGGAAAGACCGTACAAATTCAGATATTCGAAATTACCCGATCACAGGTTACGTAATCAAGAAGTTTATCCACAAAGACGATGCCTGGGCCGGAAATGATGCGGAGACACTGGAAAAACCTTTCCCTATAATCCGATATGCAGAAATTCTTCTTTCTTATGTGGAAGCACTCAACAACCTGACGGGAGGGCATACCATTACAGATGCTGAAGGTAACAGTCAGACATTTACCAGAGATGTGAATGAGATGGCTAAATATTTTAATATGATCCGTTACCGTGCCGGGCTTCCGGGATTGACATCTGCTGAATTATCATCCCCTGATCAAATGTTTGATTTAATAGTACGCGAAAGAATGATCGAGTTTTTACATGAGAATCGTCGTTTCTATGACGTACGTCGCTGGGGTATTTATGAAGAAGTCGACAAAGAGCCTATTGTCGGAATGGACACCGAATCACGTAAAGACGGTTATTATGAGCGTACGGTGGTCAATCATCCGATAGCCAGAAATCGTAAAGTCGAAAGAAAAATGATCTGGTTGCCTATTAGTCGCCAGGAGATCAGAAAAGTACCGAAAATGGATCAAAATCCGGGATGGGATAATTAATAATATTAAAATATATGGATATGATAAACAAGGTAATATATAGAATAACCGCATGTTTGTTTTTTTCCGGACTTCTCGCTTGTAACCAAAGTGATATGTTTAAGGAAGAACAATATAAAAAGGTGCTTTATGTGTTAAGTGATGATAATATGGCTTTTCAGGTTGTTCATTCGCTAAATGAAACAGAAAGTACTGGTTATTTAACTTTATATGCAGGAGGGACATTGGACATAGATCAGGATATAACGTTTACGTTGGAGCCTGATGAAGAGTTGTTGGGTGAATATAATCTGCTGAACTATGATTTGGATACGGATAAATATGCAAAAAGATTGGATCCGTCTAAATACACGATCGAGTCATATTCGGTAACAATGAAGCAGGGGGGAGAAATGCCTTATGCTTTATTGCCGATCAAGATACGTCCGGAAGGACTTTCTCCGGACTCTTTATATATGATACCATTGAAGTTGACAGGCGTTTCAGCTTATGAAATTAATCCAAAGAAGAACCGTGTGCTTTATCAGGTTGTTCTGGAGAATGATTTTGCATCGGAAAAGGACAATACATTAATGTCGATGAGAGGTACTCGCCAGGTCGGTGATGGGCCTGTTTCTAAAATTGCAGCCAATAAGCGTATGTATCCTTTAAGTAAGCAGGAAGTAAGGATTAACGCAGGTATGGAAAACAGTGGAAATAAGGCAGATCTGGAGTTAATCAATAAATATAGCGTTATTGTAAAGATTGGCGAAGAAAAAACGCTGAATTATAAAGGTGTTTCTTATTATCCATTGACAGTCTATCCTTATAATAAGGAAAATATACAAGTTGAGATGCTTGGAAGTGAGGAAGATAAAGAAGTCCTGACAGTGGCTGAATCGAATCGGTACGGAGAAGAACTGGGAATAATGAGATTCCATATTTCTTATCGATATCGGACTTTAGTTACTCCTGCTTCGGGAGGATTGGAGGCAGAATGGAGTGATTGGGTTGTTGTTACTGAAAATATGAAACAGTTAGCGAAGTAGTATCATACTGATTATCGGTAGGTCCAAAAGGCGGGAACGATGGTTTTGTTTTTTGGACCTACTATAAAACACAGTGAGAGAATGATGAAAAATATCAGTTGATTTATGAAATTCCTATTTATAACTATCGTCTGTGTCCTATTGAATGGAATGTCATTTCGTTTGTTTCGGGAAAAAACAACAAGTGAACAGATAATCTCCTTTTTTTTAAATCTTCAAACAGTTCAACAGGAAAAGTTGTATTTGCATTTGGATAAACCTTATTATGCTGCAGGAGAGCAAATTTGGTTTAAAGGATATCTGGTGAACTCGTCTACCCATGCTCCGGATATGCCGGATAATTTTATTTATGTGGAATTGGTAAATCAGAATAATAAAATTGTTTGTAGGCAAAAAGTAAAGAAAAATGAAGGTGGCTTTTGGGGTAATTTACTATTACCAACGGATATGATTGTAGGAGAATATACATTGAGGGGATATACAAATTGGATGCGTAATGCTAATGTAAACTTTTTCTTTCAAAAAAATATTCCGATAGCCAATACTTTGGATAGGCCGGATACTTTGGAACTAAAGAAGAAAGATATAAGTAAAAATGATTTTAGTGTTTCTTTTTTTCCGGAGGGAGGACATTTATTAACGGGATATCGTCAGCAAATGGCTTTTAAATGTCAGCGTTCAAATGGTTATAGTGGAATGTTGGAAGGATATATAGTCAATCAGTCAGGGGATACGCTAACACAAGTGAAGAGCGAGCATGATGGAATGGGAACTTTTTCTTTTCTTCCGGCGAAGGATAATTCATATTATGCATTAGTCCGTTCTCCCGGATGTGAAGAGAAAAAGATACAATTACCAAAAGCTGAAGATTCAGGCATTACATTATCATTAAATCAATCGGCCGGAAAAATACGTTATCAGATATTTTCATCACTGCCGGATAGTCAACAATCGGATTCCCTATATTTGATTGGTCATACGCGAGGATTACTTCGTTTTTTATTGCTGATAAGTAAAGAGAATCATACGGGTGTTATTAGTTCTTCTTATTTTCCGGATGGTATTTCTCATTTTCTGTTGATGGATCAGGCTGGTAATAAATTGAGTGAACGACTGATATTTAATTATCCAAAGAAGGAAAGCTATTGGACTTTACAAACTGATAAAGATACATATGAGCGTCGGGAAAAAATAAAAATAAATATCAGGTTGGATAATGAATCGGGATTGCCGGCAAAAGGCTCTTTTTCATTAAGCATTACGGATAATAATTCGGTTTCTGTGGATTCACTGTCAAGCAATATTTACTCTGATCTGTTACTTGTGTCGGATTTGAAGGGATTTGTGGAGAATCCCGGATGGTATTTTAAAGAGAAGTCCAGAACAACTATAAGAGGGTTGGATTTATTGATGTTGACACATGGCTGGAGTCGGTTTGATATTACTCCTTTTGCAGAGCAATCGTTAATGCCTGATTATTTTGTGGAGAAGGGGCAATATATAAGTGGAAGGATTTTGAATTTTTTCGGTAAAGAGGCAAAAGATGCGGCAATAGTCGCAGTCGATCCTGCAAATAATCTAGTCAGGACGTTGGAGTCGAATGAAAAAGGTTGTTTTTTGTTGGATGGGATTGATTATTGTGACTCAACGACTTTTGTCGTACAAGCCCGAAGTAAAAAAGGTCTGGCAGTTGTCGATATAAAGATGGACGAAGAAACCGTTCCTGTTGTAGAAGACAAAAATTTATTCCCTGATTCATTGTTTGTTTTTAATCCACATTATCTATCCTCTGCAATGGACGCCGGTGGTATGCGTGTAATCAATCTGGAAGATGTCGTGATTGAAGGAAAACGGACTCAGACAGCCAAAGAAAAAGCTGAACGTGTGTGGGCTGATTATTCCATGACAGAAGATATGCTTGGAAAGTCGGTGTCCAGGACTGCAAAAGATTTATTCAGACAAGCTATGGGAGGCGCAGATGTAAGTGATCCACTTGTAGTGATTGATGGGATGTGCTGTTGGGATGATAATTATATATTGGAAACAATTTATCCGGATGATATGAGGAGCTTTGATGTGTTTAGGGATCAGAAACGGTGTAAATACGGTTCTATAAGTAAGTCGACTCCTGCCGTAGTAATTACATTGAAACCGGAAGCAATGAATCGCAAGAGGAAGGGGGTAGCTTTATTTCATTCGCAAGGGTATGTGAAACCGGATCAATTCTATCATCCGGTATATGAGACACCTGATGAAAAAAAGTCGGAAAAAATGGATATACGCAGTACTCTTTATTGGAATCCTACTTTGGAAATAGACTCTCAGGGAGAAGGAAGTGTGGAATTTTATGCTTCGGATCTCCCGGCTTCATATCATGTGGTAATTGAGGGCGTGGATGAGAGCGGACAGTTGTATCGGTATTCGGGTAATTTATTGAAAAATGCAGAATGATGAGTAAATTGTTTTATATAAGCCTGTTCATTCTATTATTTTTATTGTTGCAGATTGGATATAGTTATCATTTTTTCTATATTGAGCAGTTTCAGTTGTTTATGTTTTCGGAGGACTATCTGTTTGAAACGGTTTCTCATCCTGGAGGCTTATCAGTGTACTTGGGTGAGTTTCTGGTACAGTTTTTTTATTATCCGCTGGTAGGTGAGTTTGTTTCAGCATTATTATTAGTATGTATAGCCGGGTTAATAAAGCAATACGTCTCTTTCAATAAAAACTGTTTTTTATTGGAGGGTTTCATTTTATTATTTCTACTGATTGATATTCTTGATTTTAATTTTCTTTATGCAGGAGTCGGTGCTTATTTGTTTTGTGTGGTTTTTCTGTTGGTTTATAAGCGTATTCAAAAAGAGTCCGTACGTATCCTGACCGGATGTTTAATGATCTGCTTGCTATATCTGATAGCCGGATCGGTTTTTGTCGCCTTTGCTGTTTCTTTATTGATCCAGGAAATAAAGGTGTACAGGCTAAAAATCGGTCTGCTTCTTATTCCTGCGCTATTCACAATATTACTGGTGTTTTATTTGAATTATGCCGGATATCTGTATTATTCGGAGATCATATGTTTTGCTGATGGGATATATGTATTGAAAGGGGGAGCCGGATGGGTGATTTATGCTCCGTGGTTTTTATTGGCTTTCAGTCCATTGTTGAGTCCATTATTTGGCTTTGTCTTTGTTGCGATAAAGAATAGATATTGGAGGATGGGTACTCAGGTCGTTATATTTTTACTCTGTGGTGCTTTTTTATTGTCAGGATATGATGATAGAAAGTCTTTGCCGGTAAAAAAATATGCGTATTATGCAGATCACAAAAAATGGGAAAAGATATTACATAGTTGTAAGAAACAGAAACCTACGGATTTATTATGTCTTAATTATCAAAACTTGGCTTTGGCAGAACAGGGCGTTTTGGCAGACTCTTTGCTTATGTATACACAGCAGGGGAGTAAAGGGCTGTTTGTCGATTGGAATATGACGCCGTTTGTTTCTATGACACTACAAAAGATATGTTATTACTATGGAGATATAGCATCGGCTCGGAAGTATGCTTTTGAATGTAATGTTTGTGCACGATCAGTCGGATATCCACAGACTTTAAAAATGCTGGCAACATGTAATTGGGAGATGGGAGAGTATGCAGTTGTAGATAAATATCTTTCCTATTTGCACAAAACATGGGTTTATCGGAATTGGGAGGTGGACACTCTTTGTTTGAGACGAGTTGAATCTCAGGCCGATAATTTTGTATATCTCCAAGACATAGACCTGTTGGCTTATGATAATGTGCATAATAAGAAGTTGGCAGATTTTGTTCTATGCTCATATTTGTTGGATAAGAACCTGAATGAGTTTTTGAAAGCATTTTACTATTTCTATAAAAATGAGAAAAATGTCCCGGTTATTTATCAGGAGGCAATTTTTCTGGGAGCACAAAGCAACCCTCAAATACTTGATTATTTCTTTATACCGGATTCGTTGAAAGAGCGTTTTCTGGCTTATCAATCCTTTTGTAAGACGAATCACTTGGATATATCTATGAATATGGAGAATAGGAATATTCGTTGTTATACAAGTAGTTATTGGTATTATTACGATTTTAATCCTGTTCGTTTATGATTAAATATTTATTGTTTTGCTGGTATGTAATTCTGTTTTTGTCTTGTTGTGAAGAAGAGAGACCTGGTTATGCAACGAGAGAACTTATATTTCCTGATTACAGAAATGTTACAATTCCGGTTGATATTGCACCGTTATCTTTTTATGTAAATCTGCCGGAAGTGAATGAGAATGTTCAGGTATTATTATGTACACGAACCAAACAGTTAAATCGCCGGGGTAAAGAGGTGCGTTTTTCTTCACTCGAATGGAGAGAGTTAGTGACATCTGATAGTGTAATGAATGTTTATATTCAGAAAAAGACTGACCATTTGTGGAACTGCGTTGATTCTTTTAAGATATATATATCCTCGGATCCGATAGATCCTTATCTTTCATATCGCCTGATTGAGCCAGGATATGAGGTGTGGGGGAATATGGGGATTTATCAACGTTGTTTGGCTAATTATGAAGAGGATGCCATTTTTGAAAATTCAAGAGTAAAAGAAATTTGTGTGAATTGTCATGCGACCAATCAAGGAAACCCGGAAGAGTATATATTCCATCAGCGCCCTAAACCGGCAGGAACTATTTTAGTTAAAGATGGAGTTGTTAGTAAATTGAATACGGATTATTCCGAAAAAATAAAAACTTTAGTTTATCCATCTTGGCATTCATCAGGTAAATATATAGCTTTTTCAGTAAACAAGACGGTACAGGCAGTACATTCACAGCACAGGAATCGCATTGAGGTGATGGATCTGCACTCGGATATTGTGATCCTGGATGTACAAAAGAATATACTTTTAACCAGTTCTCTATTATCGTCGGCTGATGCTTATGAGACTTTTCCCTGTTTCTCTTCCGATGGAAAAAAGTTATACTTTTGCTCTGCTCCTGCAATATCGTTACCGGATTCATTTAATTACGTACGATATCATTTATGTAGCCTGGATGTGGATTTGGAGAAAGGGACTTTGGGAAGTAAAATTGATACGGTGATACGAGTCGATACACTAAATGCCAGTATCTCTTTCCCTAAAATATCACCCTCCGGGCGTTTTATGTTATACACACGACATGCTTATGGTAATTTTTCTATCTGGCATCGGGATGCGGACTTATGTATGTTTGATTTGCATAACCAAAGAGAAGTAGATACATCGATCTTAAATTCGGAAGAAACGGAAAGTTATCATTCCTGGTCGTCGGAAGGTCATTGGATCGTTTTTAGTAGCCGTCGGATGACAGGGCTTTTTACTTGCTTGTATCTGGCTCATATAGATTCTTCCGGACATGCAGGAAAGCCTTTTTTATTACCACAAAAAAGGAGTGATTCTTATTTTTTTCAATATAAGTCTTATAATGTACCCGAATTTATGAAGGGGCCGGTCTGCACAAGCGAAAAGGATCTGGAGGCGGTTATGGAGAGATGATGTGTCTTGCTGCTACAAAGAGTTTTATAACGGATCGGGTTTTAGCTTATTTTGTGGAGGCTTCGTAAAATAAATTCCGGAAAGTTTTGCTAATAACGAAAGAATCAGTAATTTTGCTGCCCATTTTGAGGATGTAATTAAAAACAATATAATAAATTAAATTATGATCGTAGTTCCATTGAAAGAAGGCGAAAACATTGAAAAAGCGCTTAAGAAATTTAAAAGAAAGTTCGAAAAGACAGGTGTGGTAAAAGAACTGAGAAGTCGTCAGGCTTTTATAAAACCCTCTGTTGAAAAGAGAAAACAAAACATGCGTGCGGTTTACGTTCAGCAATTGCAGCAGGTAGAAGAATAAAATATCCTGTCAGGCTTGTTTTATTGAATTCTTATTCCTATTTTCGTTGCATAATAGTTGATGCAACGCAGATATGTTGATAGATTCATTTTTAGATTATCTTCGGTATGAAAGGAATTACTCCAATTATACGATAGAGGCTTATTCGAAAGATTTGCGTCAGTTCGAAGAATATGTGAAATTGAATAAGGAAAGCGTATTTGTTCCGGGAGATGTCGATGCGGATTTAGTCAGAAGTTGGATCGTTTCTTTAATGGACGAGAAGATTTCTCCGGTGTCGGTCAATCGGAAATTAAGTTCTTTGAAGTCTTTTTTTAAATTCCTTATGAAGCAGGGAAGCATCTCTGTGAATCCATTAAGGTTAATAACCGGACCGAAGACAAAAAAGCCGTTGCCTTATTTTGTAAGAGATAAGGAAATGGAGTTGTTGTTGGATGGAGATGGATTTGATGAGGATTTTGAAGGTGTAAGGGATCGTCTGGTACTTGAAATGCTGTATGATACAGGTATCCGCCGTTCGGAATTGATCGGAATACAAGATTCCGATGTGGATTTCGGAGCGATGCAGATACGTGTGACAGGTAAGCGTAACAAGCAGCGGTTGATTCCATTTGCAGAAGGGTTAAAGAACTTGATACAAGCATACACTGAAGTTCGAAATCGTGAAGTTGGTTCGGAGAGCGGATGGTTTTTTGTAAGAAAAAACGGGGAGCAGTTGTCGGCAGGTATCGTATATACTATAGTAAAGAAGAAACTGTCGGAGATCCCAACATTGGCGAAACGTAGCCCTCATGTATTGAGACATTCGTTTGCAACAAGTATGTTGAATAATGGAGCAGAGTTGAACGCTGTGAAAGAGTTGCTCGGACACAGTAGTTTGGCTTCAACCAGCGTTTACACACATACAACCTTTGAGGAATTAAAAAAAGTGTATCATGCTCATCCAAGAGCTAAAAAAGAAGGAGGTTAATTATGGACATTAGAATTCAAGCAATCCATTTTGACGCTACAGCGCAGTTAGAAGCGTTTATTCAGAAGAAAGTTAGTAAGTTGGAGCAATACTTCGACGGCATAATATTGGCAGAAGTAACATTAAAGGTCGTGAAGCCTGAAGCTGCTAAGAATAAAGAGGCTGCTGTACGTTTAAAAATAAAGAATGGCGATTGCTTTGCGGAGAAGGTAAACGACACTTTTGAAGAGTCAATTGACGAATGTGTTGAAGCTTTGGAAAAGCAATTAGTTAAATTCAAGGAAAAAATCAGAGCCAAATAAAAAAAACGGTAGATAAATTTGGTATATAAGAAATAATGCCTAAATTTGCAGCCGTTTCGCCTTGGTGACGAAACGGCTGCTTTTTGAAGCAGATATGCCTCTTTAGCTCAGTTGGCCAGAGCACGTGATTTGTAATCTCGGGGTCGTTGGTTCGAATCCGACAAGAGGCTCAAAAGAAGGATGCCAATCCGGATAAAAAAGCATTCAGGTAGTTGCCTGAATGCTTTTTTTGTTATCTGTTCCTGTATAATTTTATAAAGATTCCCAAAGTTGCCAGAATGATTAGTAAGGTAAGCCCGAATGCCCAATAGTTGATAACTCGTGATTCTGCGGTAAGTACATAATTTCCAGTCAGAAGGCGGAGACCGTCTATTTTCCATACCATTATATTATTGGTTGAAAGACTGGCGTTGGAAGAAAGAAGTGTGCCGGGCATTGTCAACTCAAATTGTATAGCATGATAGAATACTTCAGCAATCTTGATTTTCTGTTCGCACATATTGTCCATTGCCTTTGCATGGGCTTTATAAAGTTCCAAGTAATAGTTTGTTTGACCGACTTTATCAAAAAGCGCACAGACATCATCTATTCCTGCGTCTCCACAACTGTCTTTCCCTGACAGGTGATTGGTATAGACTGTTTCTTTGAGTTCGTTCAGGCGATTTACGTAGACCGTGTCACCTTTTTGTGAGGTAAATTGGCGAATGACTTCCCAAATAACTTCGTATTGGCTGCGATTGTACCATTCTCCGAATTTAGCTTCGAGTTTATCTAGTTTGTCGTTTTGTTCGATGCCGTTCATACCGCTAAAGGCAGCGTTGTCTCCACGAAACCAGATTATTTGTTCTTCTTTATTCAGATATTTGTCAAGAGGGACCGGTCCTTTGTCCGGAAGTTCTTTATAAGTAGCGGTATATATATAATAGGTATAAAACCATTTAAAACGTTTCTTTAACTGCTCCGTAGGTATTGCCAAAGAGCTCATCTGTTCTTTTCCATTGGAGATAGAGAAATATTCTCCATTTATCAGGGGAATATTCCGGCAGGCTTTTACATTCAGTTTTTCTTCTTCTCCCCAGAAATTAAATTTGAGGGTGGAGTCCAGATTTACTATCTGCCAGTCGGTATCCAATTGAAACAGAAATGGGTTATGTGTCTTATTTCCTGCAATGAAAGCGGAATCACCTCGTGCATAGACCTCTCTATGCATACTTCCATTGGTGTCTATCCGTGAAGTCATTCTATAATAAGTACTGCACGAAGTCATACCCAGTGACAGTAACAGTAGTAATGTTGCGATTGAATGATTAGTTTTCATACTCTGTTTATCTTAATTGGTTTTCTTTTATAATTTGAAGTATTCGCGTCTGCCGGAGCTTCCGGTGCTGCGTGTATTGAGAGGATAGGTAGGTACTTTTCTCCAAGAGTTGCATTTCTTCCCAGTTCTCCGGTAAGGGAAATGAAGTGCCGTTTGGCTGATAGACATATCCATTTTGCGTTTCTGCTTCGGAAGGGGAGGGAGGAAAACAAGCATCGTTTATAAATAAAAAGAGCAATAACGTTGCTGCGGTTCCTGATATCCAAGCACCAACGAGATATCTTATCTTTTTCTTTTTAGGAGCGTTATCGGTTATCTTATTCAGAATAGCCGCTGTTAGTTCTTCTGGATTTTCTAATATGGGTTGTTTGTTTTTGATTTCCGTCAACCATTCTTCGTACTTTTTATCTTCTTGTTTCATAAGTCGGGGTCTATTTGATTCATTTTATTACGTATATTCTTTCGGGCAAGATATAGAGTGCTTTTTATCTTCTCAGGTGATAGGCCTGTGATAGTTTGCACTTCTATGACTTCCAGTTCTTCTACATCACGCAGCATGAAAACAAGTTTCTGCTGGGGAGGAAGTTCGTTGGTATAGCGCAATATCAATTCTTTCAGTTGCCTGTTGGATAGAGATATTTCAATATTGTCGTCCGATGCGAGGTTGATAGAATCAGAAAAGGCGAACTCGTTGTTCAAAGACGAATGGCGAAGTGAACGTAAACGGTCATAACACGCGTTGCAGGTGATTTTATAAAGCCAGGTAGAAAAGCGATTCTTCCGATTATATCTTTTCAAGGATAACCAGACTTTTACAAATGTCTCCTGTGTTATGTCCCTGGCTTCGTTTTCGTCACAAAGCAACCGGAAGGCAAGCCTGAATACCATTGGCTGAAATTCGGTGACCAACTGGGCAAATGCTGCTGTGTCTTTCCGTTGGCTCCGGTCTACCAGTTCCAGTGTCTTTTCCTGATTTATCATTGTTTATTCATTCTTGTTTATTATATGATACGCATGAAAATGTTTCTGGTCGTTTGCGAATCATCAAATATATAAAAAAAGAGGATAGGTTTTAAAAAGCCTATCCTCTTTTATTTATAAAGTAAAAAGTATGCTTACTTGATTCTCTTATATCCATATACGGCCAAGTCACCCAATTCTTCTTCGATACGAAGCAACTGATTGTATTTAGCCATACGGTCTGAGCGGCTCAAAGAACCGGTCTTGATTTGTCCGCTGTTAGTAGCTACTGCGATGTCGGCGATCGTAGCGTCTTCTGTTTCACCGGAACGGTGAGAAGTAACAGTTGTATATCCGTGGCGGTGAGCCATTTCGATAGCGTTCAATGTTTCCGTTAGCGAACCGATTTGGTTTACTTTAATCAGGATAGAGTTGGCGCAGCCTTTTTCAATACCCATTGCTAGGAAGTCGACATTCGTTACAAACAAGTCGTCACCTACCAGTTGGCAACGGTTGCCGATACGTTCGGTAAGTTTCTTCCAGCCGTTCCAGTCGTTCTCACTCATACCGTCTTCAATAGAGTCGATAGGATATTTATTGATCAGTTCTTCCAAGTAGTCGATCTGTTCTTCAGCAGTACGCTTTTTGCCTTTTGCACCTTCAAACTTGGTGTAATCATAGATGCCGTCATGATAAAATTCGGAAGAAGCACAGTCCATACCAATCATAACGTCTTTGCCCGGTTCGTATCCTGCAGCTTTTATAGCGGCTAGAATTGAATTCAGAGCATCTTCCGTACCTTCCAAGTTGGGGGCGAAACCACCTTCGTCGCCTACGGCAGTGCTAAGACCGCGGTCTTTTAATACTTTCTTCAATGCATGGAATACTTCGGCACCCATTCTTAATCCTTCTCTGAAAGAAGGAGCGCCTACGGGACGAATCATAAATTCCTGGAATGCGATAGGAGCATCGCTATGTGAACCGCCGTTGATGATATTCATCATCGGTACAGGCATTACGTAAGTATTTGTTCCGCCGATATAACGGTATAGAGGAAGGTCGAGATAACTAGCGGCAGCTTTGGCTACGGCAAGAGACACACCGAGGATAGCGTTGGCACCTAAATTAGATTTAGTCTTGGTACCGTCCAATGCCAACATTGCGTAGTCGATTCCTCTCTGGTTGAGTGAAGACATACCGATTAGTTTCGGAGCGATGATTTTATTTACATTGTCAACCGCTTTTTGTACTCCTTTTCCACCGTAACGTTGTTTGTCACCGTCACGAAGTTCCAATGCTTCGTGTTCACCTGTGGAAGCACCCGACGGCACGGATGCGCGTCCCATAATGCCTGATTCCAATACTACGTCAACTTCTACTGTGGGGTTACCTCTTGAATCGAGAATTTCTCGAGCTACAATTTTTTCAATTTTCATCGTTTCTATTGTTTTTGAATAAGATTTCTGCAAAAGTACGGACTTGACAGAGAGTGAGAAATCACTATAAATAGGTATTCTTTTTGGCCCTATTCCCTATATGTCGTTAGTCCGATCTTATAATATAACAACGGGACGATGTTTTTTGTTTGAATGCAGGCGAATGAAATTTGAAGGATTTTAGTCTTCGATAATAACACCCAGCAAAGGAAGTAAATCCATAGCTTGTAAGGACGTGATAATAGCTCCTTTTAGGTCACTGGTATTAAGTGTTATACTGCTGATGCGGGAGGTGCGTAGGTCTATTCCCCGGAGTGGGGCGTGTGAGAAGTCGGCTTCCACCAAATCGCAACTATCAAAAGCGACGGAAGAAAAGCGGCAGTCATTGAAACTCCCGTTTCTGAACAGGCAGTGCGCAAAACGTACCTGGTTCATTTTACTCATTGCCAGATTGATGTATCCGGCATTGCACTCGTGTAGCAGAATATGATTCAAAGTGGTTTCCGAAAAATTAGTTCCCAGCAACTTACAGAAAATAAATTCTACTCGGTACAAAGAGCTTTCTGCAAAAGAGATATTGGATAGGTCGCAGTTCTCGAACCGGACATCTGTCAGTTGGGATGAATGGAATTTGCATTCGCTGAATATCTGATTTTGGAAAGTACAGTTCTTGAAACTTTTGTAGGACTTGTTGATTCCTTCTTCTTTTCCTTTGCTAAATAAAAGATCGGAGACTGTTTCTTCCTTGTCAAGCCATTCTTGTAAAGTGCTTGCGCTGGTTTCTTGTTCTTCCATTATCGGAGAAACTACACGGACGGGTTTAGCTGTATTTCTTTTTGTCATGTTGCAAAGGTTCCTTTTTTATAATTGTTTTCCTAAATAACCGCCTGCCACTACAGCTGTCAGTCCTATTGCTATACTTAATAGGGTGTAGGTAATGAATGTACCGTAAAATTCTCCTTTTAACAGCCCTATGCCGTCACTGGAGAAAGTAGAGAAGGTGGTAAATCCTCCGCATAATCCTGTTGTTAGAAAAAGGCGAACTTCGAAAGGAAAGTGGAACCGTTCGGAAAGAGCGTAAAATAGTCCGATGAGAAAACTACCGAAGATATTGACCGTGAAAGTAGCCCACGGAAAATTGTAGGGAACAATCCGTTCGTGCATAAGTAGCTGTATGCAATAACGCAATGCGCTACCGGTGCCGCCACCAAGAAAAATATAGATAATTTCTTTACTCATTTGGTTTTAGATATTTGTATCAGAGTTGGTGTAACTCTTTGGAAAAATAAAATAATTGTGTGCAAATATAGGAAGAATGTGTAATATACGTGTATAGTCAATCTGTTTTATTCGGCATAGCTACTGTGCTTTTTTCTCTTTACTTTCATTATTCGTTTTGTAATTAGTGTTTTATGTGATTGGATATATATTATGGAGAACATTATTGCAGTACATCGGTTGATAAGAAAGTAACAAAATAGTGATTTAAAACATTCAGGTGAAAAAGATTGTTTTTTTAATCTCCATATTTTAATAAATATTAGTTGTTGCTCCGCAAAGAAAACTAAAACTTTGCGGAGTTCTTTTTTTATTAGACGGATTCTTTTTTGTACTTTTGCACATCTTTTTTTAAAACATCATCAATAAAGAGAACGACATGGGAGGTTTTTTCGGAACAGTCTCACAAGTGAGCTGCGTGACTGATTTATTCTACGGTACAGATTATAATTCACATTTGGGGACGAAACGGGGTGGACTTGCTACCTATAGTGAAGAGCGAGGTTTCATCCGATCAATCCACAACCTGGAAAGTACTTATTTCCGTACTAAATTTGAAGATGAACTGGATAAGTTCAAAGGAAATGCCGGAATCGGTATTATTAGTGATACAGACGCACAGCCTATTATTATTAATTCTCACCTCGGACGCTTTGCCATTGTTACTGTCGCAAAAATCACCAATATTAAAGAATTGGAAGATGAGCTTCTCTCGCAGAATATGCATTTCGCCGAACTTAGTTCAAGCAACACCAATCAGACGGAACTTATTGCATTACTTATCATACAAGGCAAAACTTTTGTCGAGGGTATCGAAAATGTATTCAAGCATATCAAAGGTTCTTGTTCCATGCTTCTGTTGACGGAAGACGGAAGTATTATTGCTGCCCGTGACCAGTGGGGACGTACTCCCGTAGTGATCGGAAAGAAAGAGGGTGCGTATGCTGCAACCAGTGAATCATCCAGTTTTCCGAATCTGGATTATGAGATTGACCGATATCTGGGTCCGGGCGAAATTGTACGTCTGTACAGCGATCATGTTGTACAACTACGTAAGCCGGGTGAAGGTATGCAGATTTGTTCGTTCTTGTGGGTGTATTATGGTTTCCCGACTTCCTGTTATGAAGGGAAGAATGTTGAGGAAGTACGTTTCACGAGTGGCTTGAAAATGGGACAAATGGATAAATCGGAAGTAGACTGTGCTTGTGGCATTCCTGATTCGGGAGTCGGCATGGCATTAGGATATGCAGAAGGCAAGGGAGTCCCTTATCATCGGGCTATTTCGAAATATACACCGACATGGCCTCGTAGTTTTACACCGAGCAATCAGGAGATGCGTTCTCTTGTAGCGAAGATGAAACTGATTCCGAATCGTGCCATGCTCCAAGGCAAACGTTTGTTGTTTTGTGACGATTCAATCGTTCGTGGAACTCAGTTACGTGATAATGTGAAGATTCTGTATGATTATGGAGCAAAAGAGGTACATATGCGTATTGCTTGTCCTCCGTTGATTTATGCTTGTCCGTTTGTCGGATTCTCAGCTTCCAAGAATGCGTTGGAGTTGATTACCCGCCGTATTATAAAGGAATTGGAAGGTGACGAAGATAAGAATCTGGAGAAATATGCTACCACCGGCTCTCCTGAATATGAGAAGATGGTTAGCATTATTGCCGAACGCTTCGGTCTGACTTCTTTGAAATTTAATACTCTCGAAACATTGATTGAAGCTATCGGATTGCCGAAATGTAAAGTGTGTACACACTGCTTTGATGGTAGTAGCCACTTTTAAAAGATATTATACAATAAAAAAGAGCCGTGAATTGCTTTGTAATTCACGGCTCTTTTTTTACCTTTACGGCACTATAAACTATCAAATTGTAATTAATAACTTGTAATTAAATAACATGACTTTAGTAGACAGATTCTTAAAGTACGTAAGCTTCGATACACAATCTGATGAATCGACAGGGATTACCCCCAGTACTCCGAAGCAAATGGTATTTGCTGAATATTTGAAAACAGAGTTGGAATCTTTAGGCCTGGAGGATATTACTCTGGACGAGCATGGCTATCTTTTTGCCACGCTTCCTGCCAATATAGATAAGGATGTACCCACAATCGGATTTATTGCCCACATGGATACAAGTCCTGATATGAGTGGTAAAGATGTGACTCCGCGTATTGTAGAAAAGTACGATGGTTCGGATATCATGCTTTGTGCCGAAGATAATATAATTCTTTCTCCCGTTCAATTTCCCGAATTGCTTGATCATAAAGGAGAGGACCTGATTGTTACCAACGGAAAAACATTGTTGGGTGCAGATGATAAAGCTGGGATCGCCGAAATAGTATCGGCTGTTGTTTACTTGAAAGAACATCCTGAGATCAAACACGGGAAGATTCGCATCGGCTTTAATCCGGACGAAGAAATTGGTGAAGGCGCTCATAAATTTGATGTGGAGAAGTTCGGTTGTGAATGGGGATATACAATGGACGGAGGTGAAGTAGGAGAGCTAGAGTTTGAAAACTTTAATGCTGCTGCTGCCAAGATTCTTTTTAAGGGACGCAATGTACATCCGGGGTACGCCAAAAATAAGATGATTAACTCGATCTATCTTGCCAATCAGTTTATTACTCTGTTGCCTTCTATAGAAAGACCGGAACATACGACAGGCTACGAGGGATTCTATCATTTGATCGGTATTCAGGGCGAAGTGGAGCAATGCACTGTTTCTTATATTATTCGTGACCATGACCGGGCTAAATTCGAAGAACGTAAGAAAGAGATAGAACGCCTGGTTGCCCGGATGAATACCGAATATGGTGAAGGCACTGTAACTCTTGAATTGCGCGACCAATATTATAATATGCGTGAAAAGATAGAACCGGTAATGCACATTATTGACATCGCTTTTGCTGCTATGGAAGCCGTAGGCGTGAAACCGAATGTGAAGCCAATTCGTGGAGGTACGGACGGTGCGCAGCTTTCTTTCAAAGGTCTGCCATGTCCGAATATCTTTGCCGGTGGTCTGAATTTTCACGGACGTTATGAGTTTGTTCCTATTCAGAATATGGAAAAGGCGATGAACGTTATTGTGAAGATCGCCGAGCTGGTAGCTTCCAGATGATTTTCAATTACGGATATACCTGATATATAAACTTAATACTTAATACTTAAAAACTGAGATTCATGAAAACCACTCCGTTTACAGAGAAACATATAGCACTAGGTGCTAAAATGCACGAGTTTGCCGGTTATAATATGCCGATAGAATACTCCGGCATCATTGATGAACATCTGACTGTTTGCAATTCAGTCGGTGTGTTTGATGTATCCCACATGGGAGAATTTTGGGTGAAAGGTCCGAATGCATTGGCTTTTCTACAGAAAGTGACTTCCAATAATGTGGCGGCATTAACTCCCGGTAAGATACAATATACCTGCTTCCCTAATGAAGATGGTGGTATTGTAGACGATTTACTGGTTTATCATTATGAACCGGAAAAATATTTGTTGGTGGTTAATGCTGCCAATATGGATAAAGATTGGGATTGGTGTGTGTCTCATAATACAGAGGGGGCGGAGTTGGAAAATTCCTCTGATAATATAGGTCAGCTTGCTGTGCAAGGTCCGAAAGCAATTCTTGCTTTGCAAAAACTGACGGATGTTGATTTATCATCTATTCCATATTATACTTTTAAAGTTGGAAAGTTTGCAGGCGAGGACAATGTGATAATCTCTAATACAGGTTATACGGGTGCAGGAGGTTTTGAACTCTATTTCTATCCGAGTGCAGCCGATACAATTTGGACAGCTATTTTCGAAGCTGGTGAAGAATTTGGTATTAAACCGGTGGGGTTGGGAGCGCGTGATACACTCCGACTGGAAATGGGCTTCTGTCTCTATGGCAATGATTTGGATGATACGACTTCACCTATAGAAGCCGGTTTGGGCTGGATCACGAAATTTGTAGAAGGCAAAAACTTTATCAACCGTCCTATGTTAGAGAAGCAGAAAGCGGAAGGAACAACTCGTAAATTAGTCGGCTTTGAAATGATTGACCGGGGGATTCCTCGTCACGGTTATGAACTAGTGAATCAGGAAGGAGAGAAGATTGGAGTGGTTACATCCGGTACTATGTCGCCTACCCGTAAAATTGGTATTGGTATGGGATATGTGAAACCGGAATATAGTAAAATCGGTACTGAAATTTGCATTGATATGCGCGGACGTAAACTGAAAGCAGTAGTGGTGAAACCACCTTTTAGAAAATAAAGATTAAACTCTATTTTATAGGTTAGCCTCGGAAATATGTCAACGTTTTCCGGGGCTAATTGATTTTATGACGGTTACTATGAAACATATCCGTTAATATGTTGTTTATGCCATAGAAATATTATAATTTTGTCATCAAATACGATGAACTAATGTCTCAATTACCTACTCTTATAGCTGATCTCGCACTGATATTGATCTGTGCCGGTATCATGACTCTGTTATTCAAGAAGTTGAAGCAGCCTCTAGTGCTGGGGTATGTCGTTGCCGGATTTTTGGCAAGTCCTCATATGCCGTTTACGCCTTCAGTAATGGATAGTGCCAACATTAAGACATGGGCGGATATCGGTGTTATCTTTTTATTGTTCGCTCTCGGGCTTGAATTTAGTTTTAAAAAGATTGTAAAAGTGGGTGGTTCCGCTATCATAGCTGCTTGTACCATTATCTTTTGTATGATTTTGTTGGGGATAGGAGTCGGTATGAGTTTCGGATGGCACCGAATGGATAGTCTGTTCCTGGGCGGTATGATTGCAATGTCCTCTACTACTATTATTTATAAAGCATTTGATGATCTGGGATTGAGAAAAAAACAGTTCACAGGGCTTGTGTTAAGTATCTTGATTCTGGAAGATATATTGGCTATCGTTTTAATGGTGATGCTTTCCACTATGGCAGTAAGTCATAATTTTGAAGGTACGGAGATGTTGGAAAGTATCGGAAAGTTATTGTTCTTCCTTATTTTATGGTTTGTAGTGGGTATTTATTTAATTCCTGAATTTCTGAAACGTTGCAGGAAACTAATGGGAGAGGAGACTTTACTTATCGTATCCCTGGCATTATGTTTCGGTATGGTGGTAATGGCTGCCAATACGGGATTCTCCGCCGCATTCGGTGCGTTCATTATGGGGTCTATCTTAGCCGAGACCATCGAAGCGGAATCCATAGATCGATTAGTGAAACCGGTCAAAGATCTTTTCGGAGCTATCTTTTTCGTATCGGTGGGTATGATGGTAGATCCGGCAATGATTGTGGAGTATGCCATACCTATCATAGTAATTACTCTGGCAGTAATTTTGGGACAGGCAATTTTCGGAACATTTGGAGTAATTCTTTCCGGAAAGCCCTTGAAAACAGCTATGCAATGTGGCTTTAGTTTGACACAAATCGGTGAGTTTGCATTTATTATAGCCTCGTTGGGAGTATCTTTGCATGTGACGAGTGATTTCCTGTATCCGATAGTGGTGGCAGTTTCCGTTATTACCACTTTTCTAACTCCCTATATGATTCGTCTGGCGGAACCCGCTTCCACTTTTGTTGATGCTCACTTGCCGGAATCCTGGAGAAAGTTCTTGATGCGTTATTCTTCCGGATCGCAAACCGCACTCAATCACGAAAATCTGTGGAAAAAGTTATTGATAGCAATGGTGCGTATTACAGTTGTTTATTCGATAGTCAGCATATCTATCATTGCTCTTTCTTTCCGCTTTGTGGTACCGTTCTTTAAGGAGAACTTACCCCATTTCTGGGCGTCACTGTTGGGAGCGGTCTTTGTTATTCTATGTATTGCTCCTTTTTTGCGTGCTATTATGGTGAAGAAAAATCATTCGGTCGAGTTTGTGACTTTGTGGCATGATAGCCGTACGAATCGTGCTCCCTTAGTTTCTACTATCGTTATCCGGATTATGATAGCGGCACTGTTCGTTATTTTTGTAATATCGGGATTGTTCAAAGCATCTATCGGCTTAATAATAGGGGTTGCTGTGCTTGTCGTGTTGCTTATGGTATGGTCACGCCGTTTGAAAAAACAGTCAATATTAATTGAGCGACGTTTCTTTCAGAATCTTCGTTCAAGAGATGTGCGTGCAGAATATCTGGGAGAAAAGAAACCGGAATATGCCGGACGTTTGTTGTCTCATGATTTACATCTTGCCGATATGGAAATTCCCGGAGAATCTTCTTGGGCTGGTAAAACATTGCTGGAACTGAATTTGGGAAAGAAGTTCGGTGTACATGTAGCTTCTATTCTTCGTGGAAAGAGAAGGATTAACATTCCCGGAGGCTCCGTCCGTTTGTTCCCAATGGATAAGATACAAGTGATAGGAACGGATGAGCAATTGAGTGTTTTTAATGAGGCTATGCAAAATGGCGCAAAGATCGACTGGGATGTATATGAAAAGAGTGAAATGGCTTTGAGGCAGTTTATCATAGATGCAGATTCTGTCTTTCTAGGTAAGACAATTCGTGAATCGGGTATTCGTGATAAGTATCACTGTATGATAGCGGGCATTGAAAATGAGGACGGTGCGTTGATGGTACCGGATGTAAATGTGCCGCTTGTAGAAGGAGATGTAGTGTGGGTGGTAGGTGAGAAAGAGGATGTATACCAATTAATCGATCAAAAAAGCGAAAAAGTACAGGTCGGATAAAAATAGAACACCTATTTTTGTTTCGTTAAAATATAAAATAATTGTATCATGAAAAGCGATCCTAAAGAATGTCTGTATTGTCAGAACAATGAAACGCTGCATAATCTGATGATTGAGATTGCGCAGTTGAGTGTATCACGTGTATTCCTGTTTAAGGAACAAACTTATCGAGGACGTTGCCTTGTTGCCTACAAGGATCACGCAAACGATTTGAATGAATTGAGCGATGAAGATCGTAATGCTTTTATGGCAGATGTGACACGAGTTACCCGCGCCATGCAGAAAGCATTTCAACCGGAAAAGATAAATTATGGTGCTTATTCGGATAAATTATCTCATTTACATTTTCATTTGGCTCCGAAATATGTGGATGGTCCTGACTATGGTGGTATATTCCAGATGAATCCGGGAAAGGTTTATTTGACGGATGCTGAGTATCAGGAATTGATTGATGCAGTAAGGGCAAATCTGTAAGTAGTAATTTCAGGCACGGATTATCCTGTTGTTTTGTGTGACCGTTTTTTTATAAAACGAGCATTCTGTAATTCGTGCCTAAAATGACAATATGTAACAAAGGAAACCTTGCTTAGGCGTTAATTCGGTTAGTCTTCGCTATCGAAATCAAATTCAAAATCAAAGTCGTCCATAAATTCTGGTGTTGTAAACTCTTCCAGATTTCGTCGATCTTTTTTGGTAGGACGTCCGGTTCCTCGTGCTCGGTCAATGAAGCCGCTGATCTTACTCATTTCCAATAGTTCATATTGGTCAGGAGTTGTGACGTTCTCCATCATTTCGGGGACGAGTTTGGCTCCTATACGTTTTTCAATTGCTTGCAGCACTTTGAATGAATATGTGATAGGCGGCTTTTTAACCTGAATTACATCTCCCGGCTTTACCATACGTGCGGCCTTGACGAGTGCTCCATTTATGGTGACACGGCCTTTTTTACAAGCTTCTGCTGCTATCGTACGTGTTTTGAAGATACGTACAGCCCACATCCATTTGTCTATTCTTGCTTCAGCCATTTTAGTTATTATCTTTATTTTTTATTGAACTGGTTCATAGTGATATCAATTCCGGCAAGACAGAAACTTTTAATAATCTCACCTGCCGTTGCCAGCCTTTCCTCCATTGTCTTCCAGTCTTCATCTGTGAAATGTCCCAGTACATAATCAATCTGCCCGCCACGTGGGAAATCATTACCGATACCAAATCGCAGACGGGCATAATTTTGTGTTCCTAAGGTTGAGGCAATATGCTTCAATCCATTATGTCCAGCGTCACTCCCTTTTCCTTTTAAACGTAAAGTACCGAAAGGGAGTGCCAAGTCATCTACCACTATCAGCACATTTTCTAATGGGATGTTTTCTTTTTGCATCCAGTAGCGGACAGCAAAACCGCTTAGGTTCATGAAGGTGGAAGGTTTCAGCAGGATTAACTGGCGCCCTTTGACTGAAAAGCTGGTTGTGAATCCGTAACGTCCGTCAATAAAAGGAGGAGCATTATTGATTCTTGCCAATGCTTCTACCGTCATAAATCCGATATTGTGCCGGGTTTCATGATATTCAGGGCCAATGTTTCCCAGTCCGACAATTAAATATTTTATCATTACTTATCCGTAAAACAGTTCATTAATATAGAAAAAGAAACGCAGATTAATACAAACTAGTACAGACTTAACATCTGCTTTCATCTGCATTAATCTGCGTTTAAAGTAAATCTCTTTACAGGAATAGTCTCAAATTACTTGCCGGCTGCAGCTGCTGCACCTCTTGCTGCACGAGTCAACTTAACGGCACATACCACAGCTTCTTTAGCACTCATCAATTCAAGGCCTTCAAAGCTCAATTCGCCAACTTTTACAGTCTTACCTAAACCGAGGTGAGAAACGTTCACTGTCAGTTTTTCAGGAATAACGTTATACAAAGCTTTCACTTTAATCTTACGCATCTGTAAAGCCAACTTACCACCGGCTTTCACACCTTCTGCAAGACCTTCCAACTGTACAGGAACTTCCATTACGATAGGTTTAGCTTCATCGATCTGATAGAAGTCTACGTGTAGGATAGTATCTTTTACAGGATGGAATTGAATATCTTTCAGGATAGCGTTTACTTTTTTGCCGTCGATAATCAAGTCTACTACATAGATATGCGGAGTATAAACCAAATTACGAAGACCTTCGTTAGGCACTGTAAAGTGAACTACTTCATTACCTCCGTAAAGTACGCAAGGTACACCACCGTTTTTACGAATTTCTTTCAAAGCTCTTGCTTGTTCTGAAGAGCGTTCTGCAATTGTTCTTGCAGTTCCTTTTACTTCAATTGATTTCATTTCTTTAAAAAATTGTGTTACTCTAAATTAAGTTAGTTTGCTTAATTCACCATTACACGATGTGGATTATCACACGATGTCGCAAAAAAGCGGTGCAAAGGTACGGTCTTTTTTTGATATATCAAAGAGCTTTCTTCTTAAAAATCAATGTCAATCTTGATTTCCCTCCCCAATTTTTCCTCTTTTGCTTCTTCTTCAATAGCAGCTTGCTCTTTTTCCATATCTGCTTCCTGGGTTAAACGGCTGATATAGTCGTTCATGTCATTGCGATCAATGAAATCGATAGCTTCTGTCAATCCTGCCATGAATTTCTGAAAATCTTCTCTATATAAGAAAATCTTGTGTTTTTCGAAACTCACCTGAGAATCATCGCCTTCTCCCATTATCACCTTTTTGCTCTCTGTAATAGCAAGGAACATTTCATCTTTACGGTTCTTTTTTACATCGAGGTAATAGATGCGTTTACCTGCTTTAATGGACTTGGAGAATACGATCTCCTTATCATTCATGTCTGCGCTCATTTTCTTTTTAAAATCTTCCATATATTTCGGTCCGTTTATAATCGGCTTCAAAATTGGATATTTTTTTTAAACTGTCAAAAGAAAAAGCGCAGAGAATCAAATACTGCATTAAAAAATGTGATTTATTTGTGGAAACTCATTAAAAATATCTACTTTTGCAGTTCGATAACAATAGTATAAATTGAATTTATGATCAACAGAGTTCTTATTCGTCTTAAGATTATACAGATAGTATATGCCTATTATCAGAATGGCAGCAAAAATCTAGACTCAGCGGAGAAAGAGTTATTCTTTAGTCTTTCAAAGGCGTATGACCTTTACAACTATTTGCTAATGCTGATGATAGCATTGACAGAGTATGCGCAAAAGCGTATTGATGCGGCAAAAGCTAAATTGGCACCCACGAAAGAAGAATTGTATCCCAACAAAAAGTTTGTGGAAAATAAGTTTATTGCCCAATTGGAAGTCAATAAGCAGCTGTCCGAGTTTATTGCCAATCAAAAAAGGACTTGGGCAAACGATCAGGACTTCGTGAAGGAACTATATGAGAAGATTGTAGAAACTGATATATATAAGGATTATATGGCCTCTGATGATAACTCATATGAAGCTGATCGCGAATTATGGAGAAAAATCTATAAGACATATATCTTTAATAATGATTCTCTCGACCAGGTATTGGAGGACCAGAGTCTGTATTGGAACGATGATAAGGAAATTGTAGATACATTCGTATTGAAGACCATTAAGCGTTTCGATGAAAAGAAGGGTGCCAATCAGGAATTACTTCCTGAATTTAAGGATGACGAAGACCAGGAATTCGCACGCCGTCTGTTCCGCCGTACTATTTTAAATTCCGACTATTATCGCCATCTTGTTAGCGAAAATACAAAGAACTGGGAACTGGATCGTATTGCATTTATGGATGTCATCATTATGCAAACTGCTTTAGCCGAAATTTTAAGTTTCCCGAACATTCCGGTCAGTGTTTCGTTAAATGAGTATGTGGAAATTGCGAAGTTGTATAGCACATCCAAAAGCGGTAGCTTTATTAACGGAACATTAGATGGAATAGTTAATCAATTGAAAAAAGAAGGTAAGTTGACTAAAAACTAATACCTTTGTCCATATAGTAGAAACTAAAACTGATTTTTTATGAATGTATTGACTGTATTATTGCAAGCTCCTGCTGGTGCTGCCGGAGGTGGAAGTATGATGTGGATCATGCTGATAGCAATGTTTGTTATCATGTATTTCTTTATGATCCGTCCTCAAAATAAGAAGCAGAAAGAAATAGCAAATTTCCGTAAATCTCTTCAGGTTAATCAATCGGTTATTACTGCTGGTGGTATCCACGGAACAATCAAGGAGATTACTGACGATTATATCGTACTTGAAATTGCTTCTAACGTAAAGATAAAGATAGATAAAAACTCTATTTTCGCTGACGCTTCGGCTGCTAGTAATCAATCTAAGTAAATGGTAAACAATGCCTATGCTTGATCGTAGGAAAATAAGGTACACATATTTAAAACTATCCAAGAAAATTAAGGACTTCCTGCTTAGCGATAAGAGCAGGGAGTTCTTAATTTTTTTGTTTTTTTTTCTGATAGCCGGTGGATTCTGGTTACTCCAAACGTTAAATAATGATTATGAAGCGGAATTTTCTATTCCGGTACGGGTAAAAGACCTTCCCAATAATGTAGTGCTGACTTCGGAACCTCCTTCTGAACTTCGGGTTCGGGTGAAGGATAAGGGGACTGTGCTGCTTAATTATATGTTGGGAAAAAGTTTTTTTCCAGTCAATTTAAGTTTTCTCGATTATAAAGGGAAAAATAATCATGTGAAGATTTATGCATCCGATTTTGAGAAAAAGATACTAAGTCAGTTGAATGTCTCTTCTAAAATACTCTCGATAAAGCCGGATACATTAGAATACATCTATTCCGAGGGAAAATCCAAGTTAGTACCCGTCCGTCTTCAGGGGAAGGTAACTGCCGGGCTTCAATATTATGTTTCGGATACAATTTGTAATCCGGATTCTGTGTTGGTGTATGCGCCCGAAGGGATTTTGGATACGATTACTACTGCTTATACCCAAAAAATAAATCTGGAGAATATTTCGGATACCACTCGGCAACGAATATCTCTGGCTCCGTTAAGAGGAGTAAAGTTCGTTCCAAGTTCGGTTGAGGCGACATTTCCGGTAGATATTTATACGGAGAAAACAGTCGAAGTACCGTTACATGGAATTAATTTTCCGGCGGATAAGGCCCTACGTGCATTTCCTTCTAAAGTTCAGATAACTTTTCAGGTAGGATTGAAGCGTTTTCGTAGTATTAAAGCCGATGATTTTGTGATAAATGTCTCTTATGAAGAACTGTTGAAGCTTGGTTCTGATAAATATACGGTTAAATTGAAATCATTTCCGAATGGGATAAATCAAATCCGTATTGTACCCGAACAAGTAGACTTTTTGATAGAACAAGTATCTTCTTTTTCCGATGTTGATTAAGGTTGGTATAACTGGTGGTATCGGTAGCGGGAAAAGCGTTGTTTCCCGGTTGCTGGAGATAATGGGTATTCCTGTTTATATATCGGATACAGAAGCGAAACGTATTACTTGTACCGATACAGTGATTCGCCGGGAACTTTGTGCTTTGGTCGGTCAGGAAGTATTTCAGGGGGGAGAACTGAACCGGACTTTATTGGCGGAGTATATGTTCGGGTATCCGGAGCACGTGAAAGAAGTGAATGCTATTATTCATCCACGGGTAAAAGATGATTTCCGGCAATGGACAGTCCGTTTCGGGAATAACGGACTGGTTGGTATGGAATCCGCTATCCTTATTGAATCCGGTTTTAGAGAAGAAGTTGATTTCCTTGTAATGGTTTATGCACCGTTGGAAGTGAGAGTAGAGCGGGCTATGAAACGTGACTGTTCATCAAGGGAGTTGGTCTTGAAGCGTATTGAGGCACAGATGAGTGATGAGGCCAAGCGGGAACAAGCCGATTTTGTGATAGTAAATGACAATGAAACACCGTTAATTCCGCAGGTTTTGGAGCTTATTTCTTTGCTATCTAAAAATAATCATTACCTTTGCGACGCTAAAAAATAATTAATAAATAAAAGAATATATACTATGTTGAAGACTATCTTGTCTATCTCCGGAAAACCGGGATTGTACAAACTTATTTCGCAAGGAAAAAATATGTTGATTGTTGAATCAATCAATGCTGATAAGAAGCGTTTCCCCGCTTATGGTAATGAAAAAATTATCTCTCTGGCAGATATCGCAATGTACACAGATGATGCGGAAGTTCCTTTGTATGATGTGTTGGAAGCGATGAAAAAGAAAGAAAATTCGGCAATTGCTTCTCTTGATCCGAAGAAGGCTAGTCCGGAACAACTCCGTGAATACTTGGCTGAAGTGTTGCCTAATTTCGATCGTGATCGTGTGCATGTAGGAGATATCAAGAAATTGATTTCCTGGTATAATACGTTGATATCTAATGGACTTACTGAATTTAAACCAGAAGCGGAAGTTGGGGAAGAAGAGGCAGTGGCAGAATAATAATTAATGTCATTTGTCTAAATGAGACTAAAGAACATGATAATCGCATTTAATGTGGTTATCATGTTTTTTTTATAGAGATGTTTGTAAATTCAGAAAAAAATTAGTATAATTTGGGTAATCTTTTATTAAAATAAATATCTTCTACTTATATTGTAAATAATGGTGCTTTTTATGTATCTTTGTCGCTGTTCTCTATTTTTCACGATGTCTATGGCAGTTAAAATGAAAATGGACAACAAAAGCGTTTAAAGATATTATTCGATGCTTGAGTTATCCAGTGACCTCAAGTATGATAAATTGTGTAGTTCTCACGCTTTTTTATAATTAATCACCTTCCAGGGAACAGGAGGCTTTATATAGGGAATGGAGACAATAACGAATAAAGGAGTGAATATCTGTTTGGATAATGAATCAGGGGAGTTATGCTTGACTAATTTGTTATCAGGTACAATGGTATTTTTATATGATTCTCAAGGAGAATTAAGGGAAAAACACCAATTTGCTTTACCTTTGCTTACCATAACAATTTCTAGACAGGGTACTTATGTTTTAGTGATGAGTCATCCGAACTGTCAGTCTGAAGTTCGGAGGATTATCTATACAGGGATATAAAAAGAAGTCGGTAAGTTTCTTGGCAAACCTACCGACTTCTTATTTTTTGTATTGTGTTTAATTTCTGAATACTAATCCGTCTCCGCCAGCATCGACAATGATCGCTTTACTTCGATCTACTTCCTGAGCTAGCAGTTTCTTAGACAGGTCGTTCAGCAAATAGCGTTGAATAGCTCTTTTCACCGGACGCGCTCCGAATTCAGGATCATAACCTACTTGTGACAAGAAGTTTAATGCAGCATCTGTCATTTCCAATTCCACACCGTTTTCAGCAAGCATTTTCTGTACGCTCTTGATTTGTAAGAGGACAATTTGCCTGATTTCATTTTCTGTCAGCGGCAAGAACATAATTGTTTCGTCAATACGATTCAGAAATTCCGGACGAATCGTTTTCTTCAACATATTCATCACTTCCTTCTTCGTTTCTTCGATTACCTCTTCCTTATTAGAACCGTTCAGTTTCTCCATTTGACTTTGTATATAGGAACTTCCCATATTTGAAGTCATGATAATGATCGTATTCTTGAAGTTAACTACCCTTCCTTTATTGTCTGTCAATCTTCCGTCGTCCAATACTTGCAACAGAATATTAAAAACATCCGGATGCGCTTTCTCTATTTCATCAAACAACACAACAGAGTAAGGTTTCCGCCGAATAGCTTCTGTCAACTGACCACCTTCGTCATATCCTACATATCCCGGAGGTGCTCCGACCAGACGTGAAACACTATGCTTTTCCTGATACTCACTCATGTCTATACGGGTCATCATCGTTTCATCATCAAATAGGAATTCTGCCAGTGCTTTCGCCAATTCTGTCTTACCCACCCCCGTTGTTCCGAGGAAGATAAACGAACCAATCGGACGTTTGGGATCTTGTAGTCCTGCCCGGCTACGGCGCACTGCATCGGCAACTGCCTCAATTGCTTCATCTTGACCGATTACACGTTGGTGAAGTTCTTCTTCCAAATGCAACAATTTATCTTTCTCGCTTTGCAGCATTTTGCTAACCGGAATACCTGTCCAACGAGAAACAACATCAGCAATATCTTCGGCATCTACTTCCTCTTTTATCATTGCCTTGTCTCCCTGCATATCGCGCAGCTTCTTTTGAGTATCCTCAATTTCTTTATCCAATGCCTGAAGTTTTCCGTAACGGATTTCGGCTACTTTGCCATAATCTCCTTCGCGTTCAGCTTTCTCGGCTTCGAATTTCAGATTCTCTATCTCTACTTTGTTCTGTTGAATCTTATCCATTAACGTCTTTTCGCTTTGCCATTTAGCTTTGAAAGATTTTTCCAATTCTTTCAATTCAGCGAGTTCTTTACCGATAATCTCCAGTTTCGGTTTGTCGTTTTCACGTTTGATAGCTTCGCGCTCAATCTCCAGTTGCTTGATTTTACGGGAGATCTCGTCCAGTTCTTCCGGTACGGAATCTACTTCCATTCGTAATTTGGCGGCAGCTTCGTCCATAAGATCAATAGCCTTATCCGGCAAGAAACGGTCGGTGATGTAGCGGCTACTTAGCTCCACGGCTGCAATAATTGCGTCGTCTTTGATACGCACATGATGGTGATTTTCGTAACGTTCTTTCAGTCCGCGGAGGATAGAAATCGTGCTCAGATTATCCGGTTCGTCTACTTGTACAATTTGGAAACGGCGTTCCAATGCTTTATCCTTTTCGAAGTATTTCTGATATTCGTCAAGGGTGGTTGCACCGATAGAGCGCAGTTCGCCACGGGCCAGAGCCGGTTTTAGAATATTTGCGGCGTCCATGGCACCTTCGCCTTTCCCAGCACCTACCAATGTATGGATTTCATCAATAAATAAGATAATATCACCTTCCGACTTCTTCACTTCATTAACTACCGATTTCAGACGTTCCTCAAACTCACCTTTGTACTTTGCACCGGCAACGAGTGCACCCATATCCAACGAATAAACCTGTTTGTTCTTCAGGTTCTCGGGTACGTCTCCCCGTAGGATACGATGCGCTAATCCTTCGACAATAGCTGTTTTACCCGTACCCGGTTCACCAATCAGAATCGGATTGTTCTTAGTTCTCCGGCTTAATATCTGAAGTACCCGTCGAATTTCTTCGTCACGTCCGATTACCGGATCGAGTTTACCGCTACGAGCAGCTTCATTCAGGTTAATGGCATATTTTTCCAATGATTGATAAGTGTCCTCACTGGATTGTGACGTTACTTTTTCTCCTTTCCTTAATTCGCTGATAGCGTTACGCAACTCCTTTTCCGTCATTCCGGCATCTTTCAGAATGGTGGATACAGTGCTTTTTACAGTGAGCAACGCTAACAGTATATGTTCCAAAGAAACAAACTCGTCGCCCATTTCCTTTGAATACTGGGTTGCTTTCTGCAATACATCATTTGCTTCACGGCTCAGATACGGCTCACCACCGGAAACTTTAGGCAGCGAATCAATCTGTTTGTCAACGACAACCGCTACTTGCTGTCCATTCATACCTAACTTTTGGAAGATGAAGTTCGTAACGTTTTCGCCTACCTTCATCACCCCCTGCATGATGTGAACGGGTTCTATGGCTTGTTGCCCCCGGCTTTTCACCAGATTTACAGCCTCCTGTATCGCTTCTTGGGATTTGATTGTAAAATTGTTAAAGTTCATATCGTTGTTCTCCTTTCTTTTTCATGTTTCTAATAACACTTAAAAGGGCGCAAAAGATTTGCCAAGTAGAAAAATGTGACAAAATAGCATGATTATAAGGAGCTTACAGGACAAAATGGCTTCTTTTTCCAGTGTATGACTGACGAATTTGCTGCGAAATGAGGAGGATAAATAAAAGTATTGTAGTATCTTTATCGGCTGTAATGTTATTGTAAATAAGATATGAACGATAAACCTCAAATAAAACTGTCTGAAACAGTAGTGCTGATTGATGCAGCTTTTCTGAACTTTGTAATTACAGATATGAAAGGATACTTTGAAGATACTTTGCAACGTTCTTTACAAGAGATAGACCTTTCGATACTGACTACCTATCTTACTTTGGACGCCGGGATTACGGAAGGGAAAAATGAAGTCCAATTTCTTTTTGTTTACGATAAGGAGTCTGGGCGGCTTGTACATTGCCGGCCTTCCGATCTGGAGAAAGAACTGAACGGGGTTGCTTTTCAAAGCCCTTATGGAGAATATTCATTTGCCAGTGTCCCTTCGGAGGGAATGGTGACAAGGGAAGATTTATTCTTGGATTTGCTGTCTATTGTTGCCGATTCGGCTGATGTGAAAAGAATGATTGTGATTTCCTTTAATGAAGAATACGGGAAGAAAGTGGCTGATGCGCTGAATGAAATAAAAGATAAGGAAGTGATTCAGTTCCGCATGAACGAACCGGATGCTCCAGTGAAGTATAAATGGGAAATGTTGGCTTTTCCTGTGATGCAGGCATTGGGGATCAAAGCTGACGAACTACAATAATATCAGTTCCTATATTTGCTGACTATACCTATATATTTAATACTTAAAATTTAGCCCTGTGTCTGATTTTCGTTTAAAAGTATTCCAAAGTGTAGCGAAGAACCTGAGTTTTACGAAAGCTTCGCAAGAACTGTTTGTAAGCCAGCCTGCTATCACTAAGCATATCCAGGAGTTAGAGACTTATTATCAGGCTCGTTTGTTCGAGCGTCAGGGAAGTAAAATTTCGCTGACCGATGCGGGGGAATTGCTGTTGAAGCATAGTGAGAAGATTCTGGATGATTACAAGCAACTGGAATATGAAATGCATTTGTTGCATAACGAGTATATTGGTGAATTGAGACTGGGTGCCAGTACAACGATTGCCCAATATGTCCTTCCTCCTTTATTGGGAAATTTCATAGCTAAGTTTCCGCAGGTCAATCTTTCTCTAATCAATGGAAATTCCCGGGGAGTGGAAACAGCCTTACAGGAACATCGGATAGATTTAGGTTTGGTGGAAGGAATCTTTCGTCTGCCTAACTTAAAGTATACTTCATTCTTGCAGGACGAACTTGTAGCAGTGGTGCACGCGCATACCAAGCTGGATATTCAGGATGAGATTACTCCGGAAGACTTGCCGAATATTCCATTAGTTCTGCGCGAAAGAGGTTCCGGGACGCTGGATGTCTTCGAACGTGCTTTGTCGCAGCATAATCTGAAACTGTCTTCTTTAAATGTAATGATGTATCTCGGCAGTACGGAAAGCATTAAACTTTTCCTCGAACATACTGATTGTATGGGGATTGTATCTATCCGTTCCGTACATAAAGAACTCGTTGCAGGTAATCTGCGTGTAATTGAGATAAAGGGAATGCCTATGCAGCGTGAATTTAACTTTGTGCAACTGCAAGGGCAGGAGGGGGGATTATCCCAAGTCTTTATGCGGTTTGCGGGACATCATAGTAAAAGTCTGTAATCGGCTTTTCCGTTACTTTTACATACAGATTAACTTCCCAGCATTTCAATGCGTTACGATGCAACAAAATGGCGGGAAGTTGGTCTTGTTTTTTAGTAATGTGTAGCACCAGAAAAGATTTTTCAATTTCATTTCTCATATTCTCATATAAAAAGTTATCCTTCTGATTACTAATCATATAAATTATGAGAATTAAAATGTTTACATGTATTTCTCATAATTTATTCAAGAAAACACGCTTAAAATACCGCATTTCTCATACTATCATTGGTATTTCTCATACTATTGCAAACGTTATTCTCATCATCCAATCATCAACACTTAATAAACTGTAGCAAAACTATTGTTCATCTTCATTATAACTAACTGACAATCAAAGAATATCCTACTGAAATCAATAGATTTTCAATAAGAAATTCCTATCGTTGCACTCCAGTAAACAGGCTTGTGCACTGGAGTGAATAGGGCTATCTACCCGAGTGCACCGATCTGTTTACTAGAGTGCAACAATGCGGATGAAGGAAAGAAAATACAATGATGCCGGTTGCGAAAGATATGTCATCTACCGACTTAACATATAAACTACGGTTATATTGCCTCCTACATATTAGTCCCTTTATTTCCATCAAGCAGGGGTTCTTTGCATTTTCCCTTTTTCTCCGTTGGCTTCGTTTGGCATCATAAACGCTTTATTCATAAGCCATTCAATGCCATTTCTCCCATTTTATTCGTTTATTCCAGAGATTCTGGGTAAGTTTGCTCATACTCTGTATAAAATCTCATATTTCTTTTTTATCTTTGTTCTTATATCATCAAATACAAGAACTTAATGGATAAGATCACCATATATCTTCTGGAAGAAAAGCAAGCTAAACGAAAGGGGGGCTTATATCTGGAAATAGTAGAGTAGGACGATTGATCATGTTCCGTGAGTGTCTTTGCCATGACGTAGTTCCGTTTATTATAGACGAGCGGCATAAGCAGTTTTATTATAGGGGACTTAGAGAGTTTGCGTCTACTCCCGGATATTTGCTTGATACTTGCCTTTTGGCGCAAGATATTTATGTAGTATGGGTGAAATATTTCTATTCTGGATTATTTGACTGATACTCATAGAAAACTTAAAGAATTAAAAATCAATGGATAATGGATATAGAAAATTATAATTTACAATGATTTCTTGATGTCCGACAAGGCGATTATAAACGTGCTTTTACTTATTAGAATGAGACGGACGAGATGACTAAAAGGAATTTATATATATAATTAAATATTACTATTATGGGCTGTTTTATGAATCTTTTGTGGCTGTTGCTTGGTGGAATTTTTACGGCGGTAGAATATCTTATCTCAAGTTTATTAATGATGATTACTATCATCGGTATTCCTTTTGGGATGCAAACATTAAAATTGGCAGGACTTGCTTTATGGCCTTTTGGCAAGGAAGTTAGAAACGGAAGCCGTTCTAGTGGTTGCCTTTATATACTGATGAACGTGATATGGATATTCGTGGGTGGCATTTGGATTTGTTTGTCACATTTGCTTTTTGGGGCGATGTTGTGTATAACTATTATTGGTATTCCTTTTGGTTTACAGCACTTTAAGTTGGCGGCATTAGCTTTATCACCTTTCGGAAAAGATATTATAACTGTGTAAGGATAGTTCTGAACAGATTATCTATAACTAAAAGTTATAATACATAATCAGAAACTATTAGTGTGTCTTGATTGTTTCCTGTACCTTTGCACCCCGAAAACAATTAAAGATAAAATATATGATTTCAACAGCTACAAAAACGTTGCAGGGAAACAACAAAACCATTTATGTTGCACTACTTTCTACTTTGACTTTCTTTCTGTTTTTAGACTATATTCCGGGGTTGGAGGCATGGTCGGCATGGGTGACTCCTCCGGTTGCTTTGTTTCTTGGACTTATTTTTGCGTTGACTTGCGGACAGGCACATCCGAAATTTAATAAGAAAACATCTAAATATTTATTGCAATATTCTGTTGTCGGACTGGGATTCGGAATGAATCTACATTCGGCTCTAGCCTCCGGTAAAGAAGGTATGGAGTTTACAGTTATTTCCGTAATCGGTACTTTAGTGATCGGTTGGTTCATCGGACGTAAGTTGTTTAAGATAGACCGGAACACTGCCTATCTTATTAGTTCAGGAACTGCTATTTGCGGTGGGAGTGCCATTGCAGCCGTAGGACCGGTGTTGAGGGCGAAAGATAGTGAAATGTCTGTTGCACTGGGTACTATTTTTATTTTGAATGCGATTGCACTTTTTATTTTCCCGATGATTGGTCATGCTTTGAGTATGGATCAGCAACAGTTCGGAACTTGGGCGGCAATTGCTATTCACGATACAAGTTCGGTTGTTGGTGCAGGCGCTGCTTATGGAGAGGAAGCCTTGAAAGTAGCTACTACTATCAAACTGACTCGCGCTCTCTGGATAATTCCTATGGCTTTTGCCACTTCATTTATCTTTAAAAGTAAAGGACAGAAGATCAGTATTCCCTGGTTTATCTTCTTCTTTGTGTTGGCAATGGTGGTAAATACTTATTTACTTGACGGAGTGCCGCAGTTGGGAGCTGCGATCAACGGAATTGCCCGTAAAACATTGACAATTACCATGTTCTTTATCGGCGCTTCTCTTTCTCTTGATGTGCTAAAAGCAGTCGGAATTAAGCCATTGTTACAGGGAGTTTTGCTTTGGGTAGTGATTAGCTTGAGCACGTTGGCATATATCTATTTTGTATAAGGAAAACACACAAATGATATATAGAAAAGTGGGAGAATATTCGTACCATACGATATTTTCCCACTTTATTTTGATGCAGTTCCGTCTTAAAAAGACGGAGGAGATCCGCTTATTCTTTTTTCTTCAATGCTTCAAAAATCAAGCCCTCCAGTTCTTCTGCAAGCTCCGGATTGTCAGCAATACATTGTTTTGCGGCATCGCGTCCCTGACCTAGCTTTGTATCATTGTAGCTATACCATGAACCGCTTTTCTTGATAATTCCCAGATCGGCGCCCAAGTCGATGATTTCTCCGGAGTGGGAGATACCTTCACCGAACATTATGTCGAATTCTGCTCTGCGGAAAGGAGGTGCCACCTTGTTCTTCACCACTTTCACTTTAGTCAGCTTTCCGAGTACCTCTTCGCCGTCTTTAATCGCTTGGCTACCGCGAATATCCAAACGAACGGAAGCATAGAACTTCAGTGCGTTACCACCGGTTGTTGTTTCTGGGTTACCGAACATAACACCGATTTTCTCGCGGAGCTGATTGATAAAGATGCAAGTAGTACGTGTCTTACTAACGGCTGCTGTCAGTTTACGTAATGCCTGCGACATCAAACGTGCCTGAAGACCTACTTTGTTGTCACCCATATCGCCTTCGATTTCAGCTTTAGGGGTCAATGCGGCTACGGAGTCGATAACAATGATATCGATAGCGGAGGAGCGGATCAGTTGTTCGGCGATTTCCAATGCCTGCTCTCCGTTATCCGGTTGGGAAATATACAAATCGTCAATGTTAACTCCCAGTTTGGCTGCATAGAAACGGTCGAAAGCGTGTTCGGCATCAATAAAAGCAGCGATACCACCGGCTTTTTGTGCCTCGGCAATGGCATGGATAGCCAATGTTGTTTTACCGGAAGATTCCGGGCCATAGATTTCGATGATTCTACCTCTGGGGTAACCTCCTACACCTAGTGCCACGTTCAAGGCGATAGAGCCTGTCGGGATCACTTCCACTTGTTCAACACTGTCGTCACCCATTTTCATGATAGAACCTTTACCGAAGCTCTTTTCTATCTTTTCCATGGCAGCCTGTAAGGCTTTTAGTTTTTCGCTTGATGCCATTTTATTATCTGTTTCAAAATTAAGTTCGTCTTTCTTTGCCATACCTTATAATTAATGGAATTATTGATTTAAAATCTGTGAGGCATGCTCTTTAGTCTTTACTTCTTTCGGAGTGATAATCCGTTCCACAATTCCTTCTTCGTTAATAAGGAAAGTGGTGCGGAAAGTACCCATATAAGCACGTCCGTACAGTTTCTTTTCTCCCCATACGCCGAATTCTTCCACTAACTTTTTGTCAGTGTCGGCTATCAGCGTAAAAGGAAGATTGTTCTTTTCGATAAACTTCTGGTGCGACTTTTCATTGTCCACGCTGACACCGATTACTTCGTAACCGGCTTTACGTAATTCTGAATAGTTGTCGCGCAGATTACATGCTTGTGCCGTACAACCGGATGTGCTGTCTTTCGGATAGAAATACAACACAATCTTTTTTCCCTTGTAAGCACTCAGACGGATTTCTTCACCTTTCTCATTGATGCCTAATACTTCCGGTGCTTTATCTCCTACGTTAATCATAACTTTCTTTTTAATATACGACTGATCTCCTACAACTCCAGATCTTTATCGAACACTTCGTGCCAAGGCAAACCTTGCTTGTTCAGTTGTTCCATGAACGGATCCGGATTAAATTCTTCTACATTGTTTACGCCCGGACGTTTCCATTCTCCTTTGAAGAACATCATGGCGCCAATCATGGCCGGAACTCCGGTAGTGTAGCTTACTCCTTGCATACCTGTTTCTTTATAGGCTTCCTGATGGCTGCAATTATTGTAAACATAATACGTACGTTCTTTTCCATCTTTCAGACCACGGATGCGACAACCGATAGAGGTTTCTCCTTCGTAGTTCTCGCCCAAATCCTGTGGATTAGGCAGAACGGCTTTCAAGAATTGCAGAGGTACGATCTTCACTCCGTTGTAATCTACTTCGTCAATACGAGCCATACCGATGTTCTGGATAACACGCAGGTGGGTCAGATATTCCTGTCCGAAGGTCATCCAGAAACGTGCGCGTTTAATTGTCGGGAAGTGTTTCACCAATGATTCCAGTTCTTCGTGATAAAGGAGATATGAATCGCGGGGACCGATATTCGGATAAGTCAGGTCTTTGTGGATTTCCAGCGGACCGGTAGTTACCCATTGGCCGTTTTCATAATAACGTCCGTTCTGGGTAATTTCGCGGATATTGATTTCCGGATTGAAGTTGGTTGCAAATGCTTTGTGGTGATTGCCGGCATTACAGTCTACGATGTCCAGATATTGGATTTCGTCGAAATAATGCTTGGCGGCGTAGGCGGTATAGATACCACTCACTCCCGGATCGAATCCACAGCCGAGGATAGCTGTCAGACCAGCTTCTTTGAAACGTTCATGATAAGCCCATTGCCAACTGTATTCAAAATGAGCTTCATCTTTGGGTTCGTAGTTGGCAGTGTCCAGATAGTTAACTCCGGCTTTAAGACATGCTTCCATAATGGTCAGGTCCTGATAAGGGAGGGCAACGTTAATCACCATTTCAGGTTTGAAATTGTTGAATAAGGCTACCAACTCGTCCACATTATCTGCGTCTACTTTTGCTGTTTTTATATTAGGGTTACCTATTGCCTCGACGATTTTGTCGCATTTCTCTTTCGTACGGCTGGCAATCATGATATCTGTAAATACATCGGCATTTTGTGCCACTTTGTGTGCAACGACAGTACCAACACCGCCTGCACCGATAATAAGAACTCTACCCATTTCGTTAATTGCGAATTAAATATTAAGAATATTAGAATTGTTAGCTTGGCAAATATACGTGATTATTTTCAGATAATCATTCGCCGATACTCCTTTTTATTTGAAACGTTGCAAGGTGCCACTCTCGAATTCCAATGTTTTGCCATTATAGAACCAGTTCTCAAAACGGTTATCCTTTTTCAGTACTATTTCTATCGGGTCGCCGATAGACAGCCGGCATTCATCCGTACTCATGCCTACTTCGAGGTCGCCCCGCGAAATGATTTGCCAACGTTTCTCGGTAATGCCCGGATATTTTTTATGTATATCTTCAAACCCGAAAAGGTCTTCAATATAATTGTTGTTTCTGGTGATTACGTCATACTTCAAGTCAACCTTCATTTCGTAACTAATTCCATTCTTGTCTTTTAATGTCAAAATAGCCAGACTGCCGGGAGAGGGCATCCGAACTTCTTTTATTGTCAGGATAGTGTACCGGGGAAGATGAACGCGGGACTCCATTTGTTTGTTTTCAAGAGAGACAGCTCTTTTGGCAGACAATGTTTTTTTAGGATAAACGGTTGCCCCCAAGTACCTGTTTTTCAGGCTTTCGATATTATCCAGCTTCTTATTCGTAAAACTGATCGAATTTGAAAAGTATTTCATTCTCTTTTCACCTTGAAAATCACTCATGTCCATACCGGAGTTTGTCCGTGAGAGGGCGACTTCCAGATAATAGGAATGTCCCTGTGTGTCTTTGAATATGATTTTCACGGGATACGCCTGGCTGCCCACTCCGACGGCCGTGACAGTTGCTTCCGTATTGACGGAAATAGGTATATCCCGATAGCCGGAATAGCTGTTGGCATCATCCACACGGACAGTTTCGGATTGTATGTATATTGTCTTTCCTATCAGCAGATCTTTTGCCGTATCTACATCTTGCAGGTAAACTAATCCGTTGATGCAGGCACGGGGCATTCTTTCGCATATCTCGTCCAACCGCATATTCTTTATGTCATAATAATATTTTTCCCCTTCATCTTCGAAAACGAAGCGGGTGGTGTAGTTTGTTTCATCTGCTATTTTTTGAACCTTCTCTTCGGTTCCGGTGAAAGTGAGTATTTTGTGTCTCATCAGGCTATTATCCACTCCTTTTTCGGTGTTGTATATTAAAAGGGTAGGAAGAAACATTTCCCGTGCGGAAGGAGCAAACATGAATTTCATTCCGGGAGTCCATTTACATAAAGGTTTTAGAGGAAAGTGTTTTATGATAAACTGTTCTTCTTCACTTGCAGGAATTTCCTGGGCGGAGGGGGTAGTGACAATGTAATCACTTTGGGCGGTAACATGAGACATACCACAACAGAATAAAATCACGGATAGGACGATTGTTCTCATATTTATTTCTTTAAGTGAACTATGTAAATTGTTCATTTGTTGTATATTCAATGGCAAATGTATATATTTTATATTGTATTGGGTGTTATTTCCCAATCTTTTTGGTATCTTTGTCCACGATTTAACTTAAACGTTATAACAATATGAAGAAAGTTTTTGTTTCAATTTGCGTTGCAGGTGCAGCACTTGCAATGTCTTCATGCCGTTCGGTTGAGAAGGCAGTTCCTGTGTCATCTATCAATGGTGAGTGGAATATTATAGAAGTCAATGGCTCGAAAGTTGCTCCGGGCGAAAGTAGACCCCTTCCGTTTATTGCATTTGATACGGCTACCGGTCGTGTGTCCGGTAATAGCGGATGTAACCGTATGATGGGCACATTCGATGTAAATGCGAAACCGGGAAGCCTTGAGTTAGGTGCTATGGCCAGTACTCGGATGATGTGTCCGGATATGACTACCGAGAAGAATGTATTGAGTGCTCTTGCACAAGTGAAAGGATATAAGAAAGCAGGTAAGGGGAAGATGTATCTTTGCAATGCTTCCAATCGTCCGGTTGTAGTTCTTGAAAAGAAGGAGGCTGATGTGAAACTTTCAGTGTTGAATGGAGAATGGAAAATTAAAGAAGCAAATGGTGAGGCGATTCCTTCAGGAATGGAGAAACAACCGTTTATCGCTTTTGATGTGAAGAAAAAGTCTATTCATGGTAATGCCGGATGCAACCTGATTAACGGAGGTTTTGAAACTAGTACGAGCAATGCCAAATCGATTTCCTTCCCGGGAGTGGCAAGTACAATGATGGCTTGTCCTGATATGGAGACAGAAGGTAAGATCCTGAAAGCGTTGAATGAAGTAAAGTCATTCGATGTATTGGCAGGCGGTGGCATTGGGCTGTATGATGCCAATAATGCATTGGTTATTGTATTAGAGAAAAAGTAATTATTATAAGAAATAGGAAAGGCTGTATCAATAAAGCCTGATATTTATGAAACCGGCCTCATTGCTATCTGTTGCAGTGAGACCGGTTTTTTGTTTCATGAACTAATTAATAGTGGAAGCTGATTGTTACAATTGCTTCAATGCTTCCCAATTAATTTCCGGTTCCTTGCCTGTTGGCTTGCAATAAAACTTAGTTCCCATTGGAACGGATTCGTTAAAGAAGCCTCCCATTTTCAGATAAAACCGATTGTCTTTAGTATTGCCACCTTGATAGTCGAGACGGACTTGGGCACTCGCTGTTGCATCGTGTGTAAAGGTAGCGTCAGTGAGTCGGGACCATTTACCTTCTTTGCTACGTGCCCATTGGTTACCGAAGAAAACTTCACGTGGTAAATATCCTTGTTCCGGACTGAAATTCTCAAGGAAGCTGTGAGGACGTTTATACCATGTGTTGGTTTTGGGGCGTAAGAAACTGGCTATTAATTTCCATTCTTTCTCATCTGTTGCATAGAAATAGGCAGTGTAGGTCGTATTTCCATTCCCGTCCGGTCTGATTTGCATCAGAAATTTATATGTATTACCGGCTTTCCAGGGATACTTCAAATAACTTTGTCCGCCTGAGCCTTCGTTGCCAAACTCTCCGATGTGTACATCTTTGCCTTGGCGTAACAGTTTAATCTTTTGGTCATCCGGAATCTCTTTGGGGTTTTGTGTATCAAAAGGACTCCATACCGAGAAAAGAATACGGCGTTCTGTCGGGGAGTTGTATTGCATTCCGAAATAACCTTCCCCGAAGCCGGCCGCCATGTAGTAGCTATGCATTGTTTCGCCTTCTTTGGGCACTGTGATTTCATTGTAGAACCATTCAGTATCACCTTCAGGTAGCGCATATCCCAAATGAACGGAAGGACCGCGGCGTCCCCAATAGTCAGAGAAGTCTTTCACATAATTACTTTTACCTGTAACATTGTCTGCTATCAACTGCTTAATTTCTCCGAAACCCTCACCACTTTTAGAGACTCCTTGTAAGTCGATACGGACATACCCTGCCTGTCGTATATCGATACTTCCAACAGGAACTTTAGTGAAATCATCCGATTGTAGATTGACTTTGAAGCCCTTCTTTCCATAACTGACTTTGATTTCGGAATGTCCTTTGGCATACAGTGACAGATCGGCTGTTGTCGGTTGATGCAAATAGAAGTAAATACTAACGATACTTTTAGGATTTGTCCAATGTGTAACTCCTCTTTGTGTTATTCGCGCACCATCTTGTTGCCGGGTTACATAGCCATTGCCGGAAACTCCTACGACAACTTGTTGAGGTTGTGCAAATACGGTAGTGCATAGTAGTAATGCAAGTAAACATAATAAATTTTTCATGTAGATGTCATTAATTGATTTTATGTATAATTCCGATATTAATAAATAGTTCGTTGTTTTATAGTGTAATATTGCAAAGTTAAGAATTAATTCTCTTTATCGAACCAGAATAGATAATATTTGTTTTAGTGTCAGTCACTGAATAACTTTCTTTATGGCTATCATGGCAAGGAAGTTTATTAAAAACTGTCGTTTTGGCAGATATTATGTCATGCATTCGTATAATTTCTTTTTGGCACACGGTTTGCTTTTTAATAAGCGTCCGTTCGAGACGAAACTCCATAACAGGAGTGGAGAAACAACCGGACAAAAAGAAATCATTGAATAATAATAAATAAAAAAATAACGATCATGGGAAAAATTATTGGTATTGACTTAGGAACTACAAACTCTTGTGTTGCTGTATTTGAAGGTAACGAACCGGTAGTAATTGCAAACAGTGAAGGTAAACGTACTACTCCTTCTGTTGTCGCTTTCGTAGATGGTGGCGAACGTAAGGTGGGCGACCCTGCAAAACGTCAGGCTATTACTAACCCGACACGTACCATTTTCTCTATCAAACGTTTCATGGGTGAAAATTGGGACCAGGTTCAGAAAGAAGTTACTCGTGTTCCTTATAAAGTAGTGAGAGGCGATAACAACACTCCGCGTGTTGACATCGACGGACGTCTGTACACTCCGCAGGAAATTTCTGCTATGATTCTTCAGAAAATGAAGAAAACTGCTGAAGATTATCTTGGACAGGAAGTAACGGAAGCAGTAATCACTGTTCCTGCATATTTCTCTGACTCTCAACGTCAGGCTACGAAAGAAGCCGGACAGATTGCCGGTCTGGAAGTAAAACGTATTGTGAACGAACCGACAGCCGCTGCTCTTGCTTATGGTCTGGACAAGGCTCACAAAGACATGAAGATTGCTGTGTTCGACCTTGGTGGTGGTACATTCGATATATCTATCCTTGAATTTGGTGGTGGTGTATTCGAAGTACTTTCTACAAACGGTGATACTCACCTTGGTGGTGACGACTTCGATCAGGTAATCATCAACTGGCTGGTAGAGGAATTTAAGAACGATGAAGGCGCTGACTTGACTCAGGACCCAATGGCTTTGCAACGTTTGAAAGAAGCTGCTGAAAAAGCTAAGATCGAGTTGTCTTCTTCTACAAGTACAGAAATTAACTTGCCGTATATCATGCCGGTAAACGGTGTGCCCAAGCACTTGGTTAAGACTTTGACTCGTGCTAAATTCGAATCTTTGGCTCACGGATTGATTCAGGCTTGTCTTGAACCATGTAAGAAAGCGATGAGTGATGCAGGCTTGAACAATGCTGATATTGACGAAGTAATCCTTGTAGGTGGTTCTTCACGTATTCCGGCTGTACAGAAATTGGTGGAAGATTTCTTTGGAAAAGCTCCTTCTAAGGGTGTAAATCCAGATGAAGTGGTTGCTATCGGTGCTGCTGTACAGGGTGCTGTTTTGACAGACGAAATCAAGGGTGTAGTATTGTTGGATGTAACTCCATTGTCAATGGGTATCGAAACATTGGGTGGTGTAATGACTAAGTTGATTGATGCTAATACTACCATTCCGGCTCGTAAGAGTGAAACATTCTCTACTGCTGCCGATAACCAGAGTGAAGTAACGATCCATGTATTGCAGGGTGAACGTCCGATGGCTGCACAGAACAAATCAATCGGTCAGTTCAACTTGTCAGGTATTGCTCCTGCTCGTCGTGGTGTTCCTCAGATTGAGGTTACATTTGATATTGATGCAAACGGTATCTTGAAGGTATCTGCAAAAGATAAGGCAACCGGTAAGGAACAAGCTATCCGTATCGAGGCTTCCAGTGGTTTGAGCAAGGAAGAAATCGAAAAGATGAAAGCTGAAGCTGAAGCTAACGCCGAAGCAGATAAGAAGGAACGTGAAAAAATTGATAAATTGAATCAGGCTGACAGCGTAATATTCCAGACTGAAAATCAGTTGAAGGAATTAGGTGACAAGTTGCCTACTGACAAGAAGGCTCCGATTGAAGCTGCTTTGCAGAAACTGAAAGATGCTCATAAGGCTCAGGATTTGGCTGCTATTGATACTGCTATGGTAGAAATCAATACTGCTTTCCAAGCTGCAAGTGCTGAAATGTATGCTCAAGGTGGTGCACAACAAGGTGGCGCACAGGCGGGGCCTGATATGAATGGCGGTGCCGGTCAGCAAGATAATGGAACTAAGCATGGAGATAATGTGCAAGATGCTGATTTTGAGGAAGTCAAGTAAGACCACTAAAAATCGGTAGGCATCGATAATCAAAAATATTGAAAGAGCGTGATACTCAATGAGTTCACGCTCTTTTTTTATTTTCAAGTTTTTCGTGAGAAATGCGTTATTTTTGGAATTTTGCAGTATATTTGTACCATAATTGTACCAGTACTTAAAAGGATATAAGGTTGAACTTATTAATACTTATCACCCTTTTTCGGGTACCAACAATAAAAATAGAGACATATGCCAAGAGCAAAATTTCAAATAGAACGAAAGTGCAAGATATGCGGGAAACCCTTTATGGCACTGACAATTGAGTCACAGTATTGCTCTCCTGCTTGTGGCCAAAAGGCCTACAAAATACGTAAGCGTGAGCAAAAGAGAAATGAGGAACTTCAACAGGTGATTGAAGGCTTGGATTCAGACCGTGATTTTATTACGGTACCAGAAGCTATTGCCCTCTTTGCCGTAGGAAGACAAACTTTATACCACTACATTCGTAGTGGCAAAATTCCTTCGGTCAACTTAGGTCAGAGATTGACAAGACTAAGTAAAAAACAACTCGGGGAATTATTTCCACTACGAACCAGTGTAATTGATGGCGAGGTTAAAACGGTTCGCAAGCTTTATGATATGGAGCCAGAGAACTGCTACACGATTACTGAGATTTGCAAGAAGTATAAAGTGAACGATAGTACGGTTTATACGCAGATTCGTAAGTATGGTATTCCGACTCGCCAGATAGGAAACTACGTGTATGTACCAAAATCTGAAATTGATAACCTTTATAAAAACGGTAAAGTATGAAAAAAGCATTTAGTCATACCAAAGTAGCCGTCAAGCTTCGCAAGTCTCCTTACGCTGAAGCTTGGTTCATTTATCTCGAAGCTTACCCAGTATATGATTATGAAGGGGCCAAACCTAAACGTGTACGTGAGTATCTAAATAGAACCATTACCACACCAGTTTGGGACAAGAACCAGCCTACAAGAGGTAAAAGTAACGGCGAGCAACACTATATGCCAAAGCGTGATGTGAATGGTGTTATTCAGTGTCGCTCACAAGTTGATCAGCAGTCATGTATGTATGCCGATAGAGTTAGAGATACCTGGCAGCACGAATATGACAGCACTGCACTCTATACAGAGAAAGATGCTGAGACTGCAGCTCAGCAGGAAAAATCACGCGCCCACTTCCTTGATTATGTGAAGTTCCTCACCTATGAGCGTCACAAAGGTGATTCGGAGTCAATAATTGGTAACTGGGAACGCTTCTTAGGAATGCTCAAGGAGTTTACAGGTAAGGAAAATATTCCATTTTCAGAAATAGATATGCCTTTCATTGAGAATTACCGTAACTATGTGTTGACGGCTCCTAAACTCAGTGGTGGTAAAGGTATCATTTCCAAGAACACAGCATCCACCTATTTCTCGATACTGAAAGCAGCATTGAAGCAAGCCTTTATTGATGGCTACCTTACTATTGATATTTCAGCCAAGGTGAAAGGCATCAAGGGCGAAGAATCACGCCGTGAGTTCTTGACTGAGGAAGAACTTAATCGTCTGGCCAATACGCCATGCGACAAGCCCATTCTCAAAAAGGCTGCATTGTTCTCAGCGCTTACAGGTTTGCGCCATAGCGATATTCAAAAGTTGCGCTGGAGTGAGATTCAAGAAATGGATGGTAAATATCGATTGAACTTCACTCAGAAGAAGACCAAAGGTGTGGAATATATGCCTATTCCAGAATTTGCATACAAACTCTGTGGTGAGCGGCAAGACCCCGAGCTACTTGTCTTCCCAGGGCTTCCTGACCCATCGTGGATTTCCCGTCCGCTGAGAAGATGGATAGAGTCTGCGGGTATCACCAGGAATATCACCTTCCACTGTTTCCGGCATACCTATGCAACCCTACAGCTGGCGAATGGTACGGATATTTACACGGTGAGCAAGATGCTTGGCCATACGAACGTGAAGACAACGCAAGTTTACGCTAAGGTTATCGATTCTAAGAAAGACAAGACGACAGAAGCCATCAATATTGATGCAGACATAAACGACATATAGACCGACTGCACACCACTACAGCGACCTTGAGCCATTTACATAAACATGTAGATGGCTTTTTTTTCGCCTTTACCGATAGTTGTCGATTGTTATTGGATAACACTTATGATTGGCTTATGATTTAAGTCATAAAGCCCTCTGCAAAGTTTATGATAATAGCTTATGATATTACTGAAAATGAGGTCATTTACTGCTGAATAATCTATGATTTAGGCATGATGAGAATCAGTACGAAATCAGTATTGCTTTTTTCTTTTGTTTTGCAGCCGATTTGAGATAAATATCAGTAATCATCAATAATTAAATCGGAATAAAAATGGAAGAAACCAACATTAGGTTCGAGGACTTACCAGAAGCTGTTCAATGGATTAAGAATAAGCTTACGGAAATAGCCCTCAAGATCGATCGCATGCACGGTAATGCGATAGAAAAAGAAGAGCCGCCGCAATGGTTCTCAATTCAAGAATTGTGTGACTACCTACCGGAACACCCAGCAATTCAAACGGTATACACATGGACGAGCGCTAACCGCATTCCTTATTATAAAGAGGGAAAGCGCATTCGTTTCTTGAAATCGGAAATCGACAAATGGATGCTCAATAGCAAGTTGAAAAGCAGAGATGAGCTTGAGAAGGAAGCCCAAAATTTTGTAGAATCAAAACGCAAAAACGCATTTTATGGCACAAAAAAAGGATAATAGAACCACAACTCAGTCCGATGTTTCGGACTTCCCCCTCCACGCATTTCCAAAAAAGATATTGGAAATGGCGAATGGCCTTGCTGATTCTGAAAGTTTCCACATTGAGTATTTGCTCGTGTCGATGGTTTCGGCGATTGCATCTGCCACAGGTAATGCACTTCAGATAAGAATCAAAGGTGGATGGACGAGTAGCCCCATCTTCTACATCATTTTAGTTGGTCGTCCTGGACTTGGTAAAACTCCACCATTGGATTTTGCCTACCGCCCCATTCGTGCTTATGACTTCCAAAATCTTTCAAAGTTCAGGGCTATGATTGAAAAAGCTCAAAACGAAAAAGGAAGCTCAACTTCGGCTTTTGGCCAAGGTGCATCAAGTATCAAGCTGAGCAAAATTATGGTGTCGGACTTTACACCAGAAGCATTGATGCAAGCCCACAATGCCAATCAACGAGGTATCGTTGTTTTTGTCGATGAGATCATGGGCATGTTCAATTCTGTCAACCAATATAGCAAGGGTCAGTTGATAGAACAATTTCTTACTGCTTATAGTGGAAAGGCCATTGACATTACGCGTTGTAGCATGGAGATTCCCATTCATATTGAGATGCCTTGCATCAACATGATTGGTACCGCCCAGCCCAAGCGACTCCTCTCTCTCTTTAATAAGGGCTACAAGGATAATGGTTTGATCGACCGTATTTTGTTTGCTTATCCATTCGGGTATAAGATTCCCTATTGGGATTATACTAAAAGGAACAGTTCGGATGCCTACAAAGCATTGGCCGAACAATGGGAGAATATTATCAATGATATTTTGTCCCTTCCCTGTGACTTTGATAAAACAGGATTAGTAGTTCCTACAATACTTGACTTCACCAATGATGCTCGTGATCTCTTTTATGTATGGCGGAACGAAACAATTCTGCACATGAATGTAGATGACGAGGGAAACGAAATCGATGAACGTATTATGAAGACACACCTAAGTGTGGCACGTTTTTCTCTAATTTTTCAGATCATGAAGTGGACATGCAATGAAGCTGAGTTGGATTATGTAGATGAAGATTCTGTGAAGTCTGCCATCCTGCTTAACGAATACTTTGAAAACTGCTATAACCGCATTGAGAAACTGATAAAAGACGATGGCATTCCAGAGCAGAAGAAACTCTTTCTTGGAAACATTAAATCGTCTTTTACCACCGCTGATGCGATACAAGCCGGCAATGAGGTTGGCATGTCCGAGCGTGCCACCATGTACACGCTGGCCCAATTCCTTTCAGATGGTTACATCAAGAAAACAAGTCGTGGCAATTATGAGAAACTGCAATAATAACACCCTGTTTGCAGGTTGCAGTTTTTGCAGTTTGCAGTATGAGCGCGACATGAATATATATAACTTTTTTAATAACATTCCTATGGAAATGAGACGCGAAATGAGAGGCTCGTTCTCTCTTTTTACCCATTTGTCCATGGTGTGCTCGCAAGTTTATGGTTGCAAAATCTGAACAAGCAAGCCTCTGGACGCTGTATTTAACCGCTTATCGCCTTTATCAGAGAGAGGTGATTGAGCAGAAGAAGCTCTATAAGCGCTTCAAAGATGACTTCATAAACGGCAATACCTATCCTAAACGCTGCGATGTGGATGGGCTGAACGAACACAACAAGAACCTTGGCATCCTCAGGGAACTGTTGGAAAACCGTCTTGACCTAATTGAGAAGTACTTTGTGCGGCCCAGTTTTGAGCACAAGGACTATCTGGCTATGCAGCATGAGCTGGACACGACAGAAGTTGGCTCCACCACAATAAGCGAGGCCCCGCACATAAAACCCTTGACATTGGACAGTAATGTCTCATCTGAGATGTTCGAAGGGTTGGCAAAAGTACTCAACGACACGCATGTCTTTACGACGAGTGTGACAGTAGAGCAAGTAGAAGCCATGTTGGCGCTCAAGCTATCTTCTCCTTTGAAGGCTGATGTAAATCGCAAGGTTGTCACCTTCTTCGATGCGCTGCGTAGCCATAACCTCATTGCGAACAATTGGCAGAAAATTATAGCAGACAGCGGATTCTTCATTTCATCTGCAACAAATAGTCCCATTACTTATACGAGTATTTCTACGCTCTTGGGAGCTACGAAGAAGAATGAAGACCGTAAGAAAAAGGGCGCTGAAGAGGTGCCCAGTGTGTACAAATTGATAAGAGCTCGTGTGGCGCAAGTAGTCGAAAAATCGTCAACAAATAGCACTAACGACAGCATTTAGCAACAAAAAAGGTTGATACTATGCTTGATACTAATGTAGTATCAACTCCTAATGTGTTGAAACTGAATGGCTACCCTATAATTTTGCTCCTGCAATCAGAAATGGTTGTAGGAGTATTTTTAAGTACAACATTCAACATACACGCACAATGGACATAAAAGAACCTGAATTAGCATCATTGCTAAATATAGCTGATCGATTAAAGAAAGTCGAGACAGCGCTGGCCGACATTCTTCCTTTGGATCAATTCATCGAGCGAATTGAGAAGATAGAAACCTATATCTCTACAAGTAAGGAAGTCTTGAATTTGGAAGAGGTCTGTTTGTTATTGAATACATCGAAGAGCCAAATTTATCGTTTGACTCGCCTGATGGCTATTCCTCACTATAAACCGACTGGAAAGTCTTTGTATTTCAATCGCAAAGAAGTGTTGGAGTGGATTCAAAGCCATCCTATTGGTGTGAATCTGGAGAATGTAAAAGCGCTGGAGAATGGTACAGCGCCTGTCAAGTGTATCGAATCCCGCAATGAGAACAAAATATGACCGATTCTAATAGCCCCCTGCAATATCAGCCTACACCAGTGGGTAATGCGAAGGCTTATGAAGAAATTCTTAGGACTTCCATTATACATATAGGTGAAGAATATCAGAGCCCACCAGAAATCATCTGGGTGGACGATTCAGTCATTGCCACCTTGGGCAACTTTAGTGCGTCAACAGGTAAGGCAAAGAGCCGTAAGACCTTTAATGTATCAGCCTTAGTTGCAGCCTCGCTTTCCGGCAATCGTATTCTAAACTACAGAGCAAAATTACCAGAAGGAAAGCGTAAGGTGCTCTATTTTGATACAGAGCAAAGCCGCTTTCATTGCCATAAGGTTATGCAGCGTATTTTGCGTTTGGCGGGGTTGCCAGATAACGAAGACTGTGAAAACTTTGTTTTCGTAGGGCTTAGAGAGTTTGCACCATCCGTTCGCTTGGGAGCCATACAGTATGCACTCGACACTTGGAAAGACTATGGGCTTGTCATTATTGATGGCCTTAGAGACTTGATGATTGATATTAACGATGCCAGTGAGTCGGTACATCTTATCAATATGATGATGAATTGGTCGAGCGTGTTTAATATCCACATCCATTGTGTACTACACCTCAATAAGATTGATGACAATATTCGTGGTCATATCGGTACAGAATTGACCAATAAGGCTGAGACTGTATTGGTTATCAATCGAAGCACTGTTTACGCTGATGTGAGTGAGGTGCATCCATTGAATATGCGTGATAAGGAGTTCAAACCATTTGCCTTTAGTGTGAATGAGATGGGACTCCCTGGTGTAGCAAATGGCTATAGCTTAAAATCAGGAACCAAAATCCAGAAGCGAATTACAGCAGCAGACCTAACAGACAAGCAGCATGAGCAGGCACTTCGAGCAGCTTATAATGGTAAGTCTATGATTGATGGTTTTGAAAATACAGTGGCAGCACTTATTGCCGGATATGCGTCGATTGGCTTCAATCGCAAACGCACGCTGATGTCTAAGATTCTGGCTTCACTTATTGATAAAGGTCTTATCAAGGTGAATGGCAACGACTATGTTTTGGCAGCTGCGGAAGCCACACCATCACTATTTGACAAGGAGGAAAAAGAATAAGGTATAAATGCGTTCATTCGTCCTGTTTATATATAACAGGTGAATGAATGGACAAAGCAGATTAAGTATGAATATCGAAAATGCGAAAAAAATAAGCCTGGTTGAATTGATGGGACTATGGAGCTACAAGCCTGTCAAAACAAATGGAGTCTATGTCTTGTATCATGCCCCTTATCGTGTAGACAAACACGCATCCTTTAAGGTGGACTGTTTGAAGAACGAATGGTACGACTTTTCCACAGGTAAAGGAGGGGACATCATAGATCTTTGCAAACTTGTTTTCAATACATATAGTGTCAGCGAAGTATTGACTCGACTTGACAGAATGAATTTGGTCATTGATTGTCAGACAGTCAGCAATCCCAAGCCTATAACCCCCGTGGAGCATACGCCTTATTCAATCAAGGATTTGCGTCACCCCGCTTTGTTTTCGTATTTGCGAAGTCGTGGTATAGACATCGGTATAGGTGAAGCATACTGCAAGGAAATATGGTACCACCTCGATAAGAAGCCATACTTTGGGATAGCATTCCAGAACGCATTGGGGCACTATGAGGTACGCAACCCTTATTTCAAAGGTTGCATGTGGCGCAAGGACATTTCCTTTATACCCTCAAAACAGATTGGTGTGCAGTCCACCTGCTGCCTATTTGAGGGTTTTATGGACTTTCTTGCCTACAAGACTTTAGCGTTAAGAGGCGTGGAAGCTATTGGGCTTTGGGGCGATTGTGATTATATCGTATTAAACTCTGTCAATCAACTTCGGCGATGCTTGGAACGGTTGGCACATTATGACCATATCCATTGCTACTTGGATAATGATACTGCAGGCCAAACTACATTGGACACTATTCGTAGCCTTTATCCTGAGGCAACTATCAATGAAAATGTCAGATTTGAAGGCTATAAAGACGTAAACGACTTCTTAATTAATCACAAGCAATAAGATATGGTTATACTACAAATAACAACTCTTGATGAGTTCCATGAATGTGTTGTACAAGCTATGTTTCATTTTCCGGCCTTAGCAGCTCTTTCGATAATTCTGGCATCAATAGTATGCATTATTATTGTCGCCTATAAATACAAAACGAAGCAGATAGCCAAAGATGAAGCTGTCAGATATACTGGCATAATCTTCGGCCATTGCTTCTTTTACTTGAGCATCCTTTATCTACTTATCAGAATATACCGTACTCTGGAATAATGAGTGGCACTACCTGAGTGAAACATCATTTGCTTTGCCCTAAGAGGTTGGACTTCCCAAAGGAGTTCAGCCTCTTTTTTTATATCCAAAATCACGTTCAGAATATGAAAACAAAGTATGATATTGATTTTTCTAAGAAGAGTTGTTAAGATTAAGGCTGGATAACGGGCAAAATTCTTTGTTCTGCGGTTTTCGTTATTCCTTTGCACACGTCAACAGCGGCAAAACTGCTGGCAAAAACAGGAATTGTGTAATTAAACCAAAGTATAATATGAGCCCATTTGTGATATTCGTAATCGTACTTACAATCATCTACATCATCTACTATGCAGTGATGATAACCAGAGATTTATATGGCAAAAAAGAAGACCACAAGACGCAGGAAGAAGTCTTCGACGTAAGTGATATGGTTGAAGAAGAAGCGGCTGTCTCCGTTCATGAAAGCGACAATGGCTTTAGCGTGGCAGATAAGGAGTACGAGACGCTTAACCTCCATGATGAAAACGAGGCACCTTCATCAACAGATGGCGAAAGTGGAGACGCAAAGTCTGAAAAACAATCACCCAAGAACGTCGCTGAGAATCTGGCTCACAAGTTTGAAAAGAAGAGTGATGAGATTCAGCCCTCCATGAGTGACGGTATGTATGCCGATGACTTCTATCAAACCTTGCTCAATGGCAACAGAACTAATCGCCCTCAAATCAAAATCGAACATATAAGAAATGAACTGTAGAAATAAGATAACCAGCTTGGCTTTAGTGCTCGTAGGTTCTTGTTACGGACTTACAGCTTCTGCCAAATGCGGTAGCGTGGATTACACCCAAGGAGCGGATGCCCTTGCCATGATGCACGACTACGTGGTCACCATGATGCTCTATGTGCTCTACCTTGCGTATGCCTTTGCAGCTATCATGGCTATTATTTCTGCGCTACAGATATACATCAAGATGAACACAGGCGAAGATGGCATTACCAAATCCATCATGACCCTGATTGGAGCCATCATTTTCATGATTAGTGCCTCCATCGTGTTCCCGGCCTTCTTTGGCTACCAAATTTATACGTGAACTCAACTGCAGACGAGGATATAAAAACAATGAATCAATTAAAAACAGAAAAGAATGTTCAAGAAAGCAACTAATTTTTTGAAGCGTACCGCTAAGAAAGCGATTACGTCAGAGCGTTTGAAGACCATGGCCCTCATGCTCGTAGTAGGAACAGGTATCGCAATGGCACAGAACTCAGCAGGTGACTACTCCGCCGGCACCACGGCACTTACAACTGTGACGGAAGAAATCGCTAAATACGTACCTATCGTCGTCAAGTTGTGCTACGCCATCGCAGGTGTTGTTGCCGTTGTCGGTGCCATCTCCGTTTATATCGCCATGAACAACGAGGAGCAGGATGTCAAGAATATCTTAGTCCTACGAAATGCGTTTGAAAAGACAAGAAAGCAAATGAAAGTAAAAATGCTAAGTATCAATGCTTTAAGCGATAATTTGAATTTTCCGATGTTTGCAGAACTCACTATTAAAAAGACATAAAAGACTGTTTCTTGTTTCCGTTTTGTTTCTCGTTTCTCGGTTTGTTTTCTTATCTTTACATCAGTTTTCCGAAGTAAGGGAAGAGAAAGAAAAGCAAATGTCAGCATAGGAAACCATATCTGACATAGACTTTCAACAAGAGGGAGAAAGACCCTCCAATGTAGCAGAATACAAAAACAAAATAACACTTCATACATCATGGCAAGACCAAAGAAACAAGTAAAGCTGAAAGAGCCGATTAAAATTCGGTTGAAGTCGCTCGCAGATGGCAACAAGAGTATCTATCTTGACATCTACTATAAGGGAGTGAGAAAGTATGAATACCTCAAACTCTACCTCGTCCCCGAAATCAACCCTGTCTGCAAGGAACAGAACAAGCAGACTATGGCGGTTGCGGAACGCATCAAGGCAGAGCGCATCAAAGCCCTGCATGGTCACGGCATACAGGACTGGGAGACAGTAAAACAAGGCTCGATGCTTCTTACCACATGGATAAAGAAGTATTGTGAAGGTGGTGTCGGCATCAAGAAGTCAACGCTCCATTGCCGTGTGGAAATGCTGCACACCGTAGAGAAGTATCTTGACGAAACAAACAAAGGCTTCATTTCTCTTGAAGAAGTCAATGCGGAATTCTGCCGTGGTTATGTGAAGTTCTTGCGTAACTTCCCAAACTCCCATATCAAGTATGGCGAGCCAAGACCTATCAGCGAGAATACGGCAAGCCGATACCTCGGAATGTTCTCTACCGTACTCAACAACGCTGTGCGACAAGGCATTATCCGCAACAACCCTATGAAGGAACTTGATGCACGTGAGCGCATCCAACCCAAGGATGGTAAGAAAGAGTATCTGACCATTGAGGAACTTCGCACCCTCATGGCTACGGACAGTTACCGTCCAGAGGTCAAGGAGGCTTTCATCTTCGCCTGTTTTACCGGATTGCGATTAAGTGACATGTACCGTCTTGCTCCGATGCACATCTTCAAGACCGCTGACGGAAAGGGCGAATACATAGATATGGAAATGCAAAAGACGGAGAAGCCAGTTATAATACCTCTCTCGGAAGAGGCAAAGCGGTGGTTGCCAAAGCAAAGAGGTAATGATATTCCTTTCTTTGACATTCCAACCACACAGACCGTTATAGGCAGGGCTCTCCGCAAATGGGCGGAAGCGGCAGGGATAGAGAAGCATATCTCATTCCATTGCTCACGGCACACGTTCGGAACGATGATGCTCACGCTCGGTGCAGACCTTTTTACCACAAGCAAGCTGATGGGACATTCCAACATTCAGACCACGGAAATCTATGCTAAAATCGTGGATAAGAAGAAGGAGGAAGCCATCAACCTCATTGACGGTATGTTCACATAAATCATTGACAACGAAAATATATAGAGACATGACAATAACTATCAGACAAAAGGCACTTGCCAACGACAACATAAGCTTGTATCTTGACATCTACGATGGTGGCAAGCGCAAGTTTGAATTTCTTTCCCTCTATTTGTTGCCGGAGGTTGATGCAGAGACCAAAGCAAGGAACGAAGAAACATTGCAACGTGCTCACCAGATAAGGGCAGAGCGTATTCTTCATCCAGAGACCATCCCAGAGGTAGGTCACTTGATGATTGTAAAGGAAATCCCCAATGACGAGTCTCCAGAAGTATTGGACTGGATCCAGACTTACATCGACTGGATGAGCGACAATACAGACTACTCCAAGGCTATTGTTGACCAATCAAAGTATCTGAAATACCTAATGAGCGAGTTCCTTGCCAACAAGCGCATACCTCATATCACTCTGAGGAAGTTCGACAAGGAATGGTTCAAGGCATTCTTCCTTTGGTTGAAGAACGACTATGTACCACAGAAGTATGTACGAGTTGAAGCCAAGCCTTTGTGTGAAGGCTCCCTTCACAATGTTCAACAGCGCATAGTGGCGGTGTTCAACAAGGCGGTCAAGTTCGGCAAGTTGAAGGCTAACCCTTTCTACCAGTTGGAGAAGTCAGACATCTTTCCCAAGCCAAAGACATCACATAAGCAGTATCTCACTCCCGATGAACTGAAAAGGTTCATGGCTTCAGATGAGAGAAGTCCAGGAGTTGCAGAAGCACAGAGAGCTTTCGGTTTTGCCTGTCTGACTGGACTTCGTATCAGCGACATCAAGGCTCTGCGATGGAGTGACATCAAGAGAAACAAGGAAACGAACACGCTTGTAATCGTCCAAAAGAAAACAAAGGCTCTCAATGCCGTACCAATCGGCAATACCGCCTTGTCATGGATGCCACCCAAATGTGATGATGATTTTGTGTTCCACCTTCCTGCTAAGGCTAATGTAGATGCTGCCCTTAAAAGGATAGCCAAAAAGGTGGGCATTGAGAAGAATATCTCTTTTCACTGTTCCCGACATACATTCGGAATTTTGGTGCAGGCGGTTACTGGTAACATTGAGACTACCAAGAAACTGATGGGACACAAGTCGCTCAAATCCACCGCCATCTATGCAGATGTGCTGACGAATGAAAAGGTCAAGGCTGTTGACAACACGAAGAAAGCCTTTCGAGGTCGCAAACAGCGTGATGAGAACAAGCAAATACCGAGGACAAAGCGGACCGCAGCCACCAACACCCATCCACGCAGAATAACTTTTATACAGGATAACAAGTAAACAGAACTTTTCAGGATAACAACCAGTTAAATTCACTTTTGTAGTTCCCTTTTTTCGGGCAGGGATTTCTCTCTGCCTTGGGGGACTACACTTTCAAAGCAAGCAGTACAACGAATCACAAACAATTAAATTACAGGTTAATGAACAAAACTATCGACACCGAGACTCTTCTCTTGAAGGTAGAGTCACATGAGCACCGCATTGGGATAATGGAGAACCTACTCCGTGATGCCAAGCAAGTATTGACACTGGAGGAAGCAGCCTTATTCATGGGTATATCAAAGAGCAGTCTCTACAAGATGACACACAAGCATGAACTTCCGTTCTTCCGTCCCAACGGCAAGATTATCTACTTTGAGAAGTCCGAACTTTTGAACTGGATGCGCCAGAACCGCAGTATGTCTGAGGCTGAGACCAAGGCTGCAGCGACCAAGCACATGAGTGAACTTTGTAAATAGACATGGCGATGATGAAGGACGATTTTTCCCATGAAGAGTACAGAAGCAAGTTGGCAAATGTCGCTGACCTTGCCGTGAGCTACATCAATACTGGCAACGGCTACTTTCGGATGCGTGATGCTTTCAATCAGCTTGCCGAACAATGCGGAGCCAACAAGGGCATCAATGATGAAGCAACTGTCGGCAGAAGAAAACTTCTTGCCCAGTCTGTTTGCATTGAGTGCATTTCACGATTAAGCAACCATTCTAATGACAGGTTGCAAGGCGAGCTCTATGTTATCGCAGAGGACATTTCCCCAAGGAGAGGACGGCACAGATGATTTTCTCTTTACTGAGAAAAAAGTATTGCCAGTTATGGTTATAATATTCAAAATTCACGGAACATGGATAAACAAAAGATACATTACTGCTTCACGCTGTCCGATGTACAGATGGAGTATCTTCGCTGCAAGAAGTACAAGATTGACCGCATGGAATGCTTCATGTCTCTTGCCTCTCTTGCTGGACGTGAAACAACACTTGTACCTATCAGCAAAACCCAACAAGTGGAAATATTGTGTGGGCAATGTATGGTTGACAATACCCAACTTGCCAAACTCTGGGATAAAGACCGCAAGACCGTACCCAAACTTTTACAGGCTATGGAGGCTGTGGGCATTTCCTCTTCACAAAAAGTTGGAGACAACCGCATCATTACCCTGCATTCACTCTCTGGTTGGTATGTGGACGGAAGATTTGTCAAGAACGGCTTTTCATTGAAGCGCAATGCAGATGGCTCAGCAATCATCCACACGGAAGTTCCACAAGTAAGAGTAATTGTTACGACAACGGAGGATGATACAAAGTCGGACAAGGAAGATGGGCATTCTGCCAATGGAATATCCGATACTGACAACAAGGGCAATTCTTCTACGGCAGATATTTCTTCTTCCCTAAATTCGACTTCATCTAATGACAACAGAAGCGTGGGTAAGGTCGGAACGAATGGCAATCTGTCCGATGCTGTTACTGGTGGAATTTCCCCACAACAAAATTACTCCAGACAATCTGTTGGCAATCCTTCTTCCATGCAAGAAGCAGATGCCAAACAGAATGAGGGAGAACACAACACATATCCACAGCATCTGGCAGGAGGACAAACACAACAGTCTAACGGTTCTAATGCCAATGGTTACAAGCCTAACGACTCCCATAACGGCAATCAATAGGCATTCAGAGGCTAATGAGCCACCATACCGATAAATCATCCCAAAGGACGATTGACCGCCAGAGGCTACCGCCAAACTGTTATACGTTTAAGCAGCCTTGGGGACGGACGCTGTTAAAAGTGCCGTCATTTTATAGGTACTTTTCGAGAAATCCTTTTGTAATACAGAAGCCGTGTCCGTCTTTCTGTATTCCTAAAAGTTTCTCGGACTACTCGCAGGCTCGCAGTCGTGACCACCTTTGCAAGGTGCTTGTAATCATCCCATTTTAATCAGAGACAAGGACAAATGAGAAAGAAGAAAATCATAAGGAAACCGCCTACGGAAGTCCATACCTACCGATGTACGAAAGAAGAGTTGAAGCAGCTCCAGACGCTTGCCAAGGAGTGTGGAATAAGTCTGAGCCGCTATGTCGTTGAGACAGGCTTGAAGCACCGTCCACGCATGAGACTCACCAAGGAAGAGGTGGATGCTCTCAACTCTCTCGCCATCGCAAGGACGGATTTGATAAAAATCAGCAACGTGCTATCCAAGAAAACGGCTGAGGAAAAGGCTCGGTTCTTCAAGAATGAGAAGTTCATGCGTTGGTGGATTGATGCCGTTGCAGGACTTATCCAACATTGGTATAGCATTGAAGAGAATATCGCAACAAACGTACAGACCAAATCAAAGGAGGATTCATGATTATGCTCGCAAAGGTAGTATCGTATGGAGGTAATTCCGTAAGGTACGCATTGGAAAAGGAGAATGCAAAGACGGTCAAGGTGAACAATATGCCCGATGGTCTTGACCCTACCGCAATCTGGTACATGATGAAGCATCATTGCCAGTATCATCAGGCGGAAAGGACGGTGGGCAGAAAGTTGGAAAGGTTCATGACCACTTTTGTACTTTCCCCATCAAAAGAGGAATCTGCCAACTTCACGATGGAAGATTGGGCGAACCTTCAAGACGAAGCTTTGGAAGTTTTGGATTCTGTAGGACTTACGCCCAACGGTTTCTCTAATGAGATAAAGACCAATTTCACCAATTCAATGAATCTGGGCGGATTGCACTCTGACTCCAAGTCAGGAACGCTGCATCTTCACATTGACTGCTGCCGTGTGGATATGGAAGGTAACACCAACGATGTGCATGATATTCATCTTCGGGCAATGAAGGCTGCGGAAATCATCAATATGCGGCATGGGTGGGAACAACCGCAGGAAATTCGGAATATGCGGAAAGTGGAACTTGCGGAGGATTGCGAACATACTCTCAAAGATATGCAACAGTTCAACATAGACAGATACTTTAATCTGTTGCGCATGAAAGGCTATGAGGTAAAGCCACGCTATGACAAACAACGGAAACTTGTCGGCTATACTGTTGGCAAGAATGCTTCCGTGTTCAAGGCTTCTGAGATTGGCAGAAAGTTTATGGCATCAAAGATTGAAGACACCTGGAAGAAACTGCATCCACAACCTACACAAGTTAAGACAAAGCCTGTTTCTCCATCCGTTGTTCCTGCGTCTCGCCCAGTTCGTCCTGTCGTTCAGACTCCAACAGCATCACAACCAAAGGCGCAACCTCAAATTACACAAACGGCATTCACAATCAACATTGGCGATGAAGTCAAAAAGGTGTGGATTCCGAACTCTGTCAAAGATGTCTTTACTAATGAGGTTCAGATTCCAGAGGATAATGATATAGCGACAATAGAGAATGTCGCTCATGTAGCGATGCTGTTGTTTGCAGGGTATATTGACGCAGCCACTTCCATGTCTGAGTCATGTGGCGGTGGCGGTTCTGCTCCTTCTTCTGGTTGGGGCAAGAAAGATGACGAAGATGACTGGAAGTTTGCCCACCGTTGCGCACAGATGGCTCATTTCATGTGCAAGCCTAAATCACGCAGCAGAAGTTTCCACCGATAAATCAATGACAATATGGCAATCAGAAAAAGCAAGATAAACATAGACACAGAAGAAAGATCCGACTTCGACAACATGATGAATGATGTTGAAAACGAGGTTGAGGAGCAGCAAGCTGAAGACGGACTTGTAAACCGTGTTCCTGAGTTGAAGCAGTTGAGTAAGGACATTGATAAGGCAACCAACATCTTCATCAATGCCACACTTGAACTGGAGTCTGCCATTCAACAGTATCAACGTGCAGAAGCCAAATTAGGGGGTGCTGTGACTACTATCAGCAAAAAGGTTGATACCATCAATCAGCACATAGACAAAGTCTTGGAAAATGCTCCCACGAAATTAAAGGTGGCAGTAAATGTCAATGATGCTGACTGGCAGAAGATTCAAGAACTGTTTGCCAAAGAACGCCAATGGATGACCGCACAGATGCAGACGCATATCCGTGAGGTCAATTCCATGCTTGCTGATGAACGGAAGAAAGTTCGTGAACGATACAAGGAATATGATGGCTGCTATCTCGGTCACTATGCCCAGTGGTTCTTCTGGTTTTTCTTCACGTTTGGTATCTTTGTGGTTGCAGGAGGTGTTGGAATGATAATTGCGCAGAACTATACATGAGATAGACGAGTTACTGTCTAACATTAAGTTTGCACTTAAAATTAGGCGATTACTATTATTATCTCGATAACCAATCAACCAATTTTATTGCCTTCTTCGTGCCATAATGTTAAGAATGATGCTGCGCAAGAGATACATTATCGAAACCATAAACAATATGTTGAAGAACATGGCGCAGATTGTGCATTCGCGTCACAGGTCTGTGAACATCTTTATCATGAACCTTATTTCTGCCTTGGGAGCATATGTTGCTACAATGGCGGTCATTAGTTGCATGACCGCCATTGTACTATTTCTATTAAATTGTTTTTTTAGATACAGATGTACAAGCCACTGATTACATATTCTTTTCTTAAATTTTTAATGGCTTCTCCCATCGTGGAACCATCTGAATCTTTACCTTCATCTGGGTCATAACAAACGAATTTATCTTCTTTTACATGCTTTACAGCAATCCAATGTTTATTATTTACCAAGACCAATATATAATCCCAGGTTGTTTCAGAGTAAAGGACATCTAAAGCTTGAATTTTCATACCCAGCCTTTCACCTGTTATTCTGCTTATTTCTTCAGATATCAAATTCTCAAAAGGACCTCTTTCAAAATTTGAGTTATAACATACCGTAACGGTTCTATCTGTTACATAGTCTTTAAATGCAGCGCATATCCCCGATGGCAAAGACATAAGAGTGCCGCTTAATTTATTGCCCAGCAAGTATATGCTTGCCGAAGAATTCGGATACGGTTTAATAATCTCTTTATTCTGATAGTCCTGTATCCGCATATAAACCTCTATGGGACGCGTGCCACTTCCCAGATCCACCAAGACCGCATTCAAAGCGAACCCTCCACAGAAATTATTGGGGGTTGGAAATGGAGTTATACAATGTTCAGGTCTATTCTGGTTTAATTTATTCCCAAAACACATTATATTTCATTTTTAATGGTTAATACTAATTCTGTTGTTCTGTATTATTCTTGTTCATAGCCTGGAGAAGTTTCTTGTAGTCTTCCACAAACTTTGATATAGTTACAAATCCTGCTGCCATTTCATCATCGGATATCTCGTCCATGATGGTACTCTTGTCTGCTGGCGTCGCTTGCAGATAGTAACCGATAATCTGAGGAGTGGTAATCTTGATGTTGAAACTCTTGTCCGTGGAGCTGGTGTGGATGCCAGAAGAACCGAATGAAGAACTGCTACTTTTTGCACCGCTGAAAAGCAGGAAGCCGCCGCCATGTGAGACATGCTCTTCCATGGTAGCCGAGAAGGTATTCGAGAGCTGGTCGCTAGTAGCCACTTGGATGGAAATGTCTTTGGCGACGAGCATGGCCACAGGATAACAGGGTAGGATATGGCTGCGGCTCATGTCTGAAAGCCTTTCTTCTGTAATTTCACTGTAATCTTTTATTGGAGACACACGTGAGGTGGACACGTTAAACATATCCTTGGTCAAGACAAAAATCCCAGGATTAAACCATTCTCTCTCGATGCCCACTTTTGCCACATTCATTCCGACCCGAACAGACGTATTTTGAGAGTGGCATAGCTCTGCAAAGGTCGAAGAATTCGTTTCTTTCTTCCCTGAGTAACCTGCGAACCATAAACTGGCACCGTATGGGCTGTTTGAAGCAGACGAGTGGCTGTTGCTTTCCTTGTCTATCTGTGAGGCGGCTACGTCGATTAGTACCTGCGTGAATCCTTCAGGAACAATCGGTGTCTGTACGCTTTCAGTCTCTTTGCCTGAATTTACCGTTTGGGCAACTTTCATTTTCTCCAAGATTTCCTGGATTTCAGTATTAATCCTCTCCAGCTGTTCTTGAATTGGTGGAAGCAGTTGCTTGAGTTGCAGGAGGTTTTTATTTATCGCCTCTTCCAGTAAGACATTGGATAACTGTTGCGATTTAGTTATATAATCGTTTTGAAGTTTTTGGTTTTTTGACAGTATGGCTGTAATTTTATCGACTAAACTGTCTACACTTTGGTCGTTTTTATCAAATTTTAATCCGCTTGCCAGTCTGCTGATGATACTATTAGGTACTCCTCCACTGAATATCGGTGCAATGGTAAATGCGGTATCAATGACAGTCTTGACACCTTCTCCGTAACTGCTGATCAATTCATTTTGAGCTTTATTCAAAGCGTCCCTTGCATTTTCGGCGTCATTTTTGTTTTTTTCCAGTTCTTTACTCCTGTCTTCTTCATCAATCAGATTTGTCAGATTGGAGATTTGTGAGGAAAGGGTAATCCTGCGTGAAGACAGATTACGCAATCTCATAGCCAATGACTCCGGGGAATCAAGTAAGTCGGACGGGATGAAGGATGTGTTCAGCAGTTCAAACCAGTTTGTGGGGTTGAATTTTACGGGATAGACAATGCCTCCGTCTGGAGTCAGCCTCTGAATGTTTTCCAAAATCTCTCTGGCCTGCTCCAGCTCCGCACCTGAACCGCTGTCAAGAACTCCATTGAGGATGTCCATATCGTTGGGGGAGAAGACGGATAACACTTTTGCCCGCTTTTCGTTCAATTCCAAAGATTCTCCTCTTGCAACTGCTTCATACCATTGCAAGTATTCATTGTTGTAATGAATATTGTTCTCCTCTGAAGTATCAGGATAAATTTTTCTTAAAGCTTCTTTTTTCTTGTTTTGTTTTTCAGACCATGCTCTTTCTGCAGCCACATAGTCATCATATAGGCGATAAAATACCTCCTGAAGCGTATAGCTTTTCGTATTTTCGTCACCAAAATCATAAGGATATGGGGTCAGCAGCAGCTCGCGCAGTTGATTTTTCGCTTTTGCGATTTTTTCGTTCAATTTAGGAGTTAATGTATCCAGAGCCGAACGGTACTGATATGGCAATGTCATGCCGTTATCACCGCCTGTAACGCGACATGGATCGAAGAGTTTGTTGGCTAAACGCGATTCGTTGGCTTCCACCATCGGCCCTTTTTCCGCATTGTTTTTGTAGTCGTAGGCAAAGTCCTTGGCTGTGAGTGCTTGCCCTGGCAGGGTCAGACAAAGAAACTGATTTGGATTTTCACCTCCGATTACGCTTTCTATCTGATTGTATAGCAAGTCTATGAATGGCTCACTCGCAAGGCTTGCTCCACCATTGTCCTGTATGCTGGATTGGGAATCGCCTTTACTGTCGGATTTGGAGGCTTCATTGGAATTTGTCTTTCCTTTGGAGCCGGCATCCTCCTTTAACTTAGGAGGAGAATCATTATTAACTTCTTGAGGGTCATTTGAAACCACAGGAACAGCAGTTTCCTTTACTTCTTTTTTAGTATTCTCGGGCAAATTCTGTTCGTTCATAGTTTTTACTTTTAATTATTGATTAATACTACTCTAAGAATCATCCAATTTACTATCAATTGAATGTACGAATTTAGTTTGTGCCTGACAAAAATTTGCAGACACAACCACTCTCATTGGTGGATTCTCCGTGTGTTCCATCACGTCCTCCTTTTTTATTGGGGTTATACTTCGGTTAATGTTCGTTGCGGACGGAACTTTTCCGCCCGCAACGGCTTACTGCTTCCTCAAGGTAGGCAATGCTCCTTTAAGTTCGTAACGCCACTCTGAGCCTGCGTTCTGCAAGGCGGTGTTCATGGCATCAACGGCTTTCTTCCAGGTAACGCCAGTGTCGTCCACCTTCGTGGCTTCGGTGCTTTTCTTATTGTAGCCGATACCTTGTTCATGATTGTTCTTCCAATAGCAGGCGGTCACGGTGGTGTAGTTATTTCCCAAAAAACCGCCGATATGTACATAGCCAGTGCTACTACCCGTACTGGTTACGTTGCCCGTGGCATAGCAGGCAAGGAGGCTGCTTCCTGCGTTCATTCCCACCAGACTGCCGCCAGCGATATTCTTTTTGGGGTCCATTTCTATGATCACGTTGCCTGTGGCATAGCAAGCGGTCAGGGTGGCACTCGAATTCGTCTGACCTGCCACGCCGCCGACATCAACCATTCCCTTCACTGTGGCAGAGGAACTGCATCCGGTGATGGAACCGCCTATTTGAACACCCACCACACCGCCGACATACACCGTGCCGCTGACGCTGCCCGACACCGAGCAGTTTTCAATGGTGCCCCAGCCAGATCCTACCACGCCGCCAATACTGCCGCCATATATTTGATGGCTTGTTATCTGTACGCCCTCCATCACCACGTTCTTCACCGTACCAGCTCTATTGAGCCAGCCGAACAGACCCGCATATTCGTCATTTGTCGTAAAGGTCAGCCCCGTGATGGTATGGCCGCCGCCGTCGAAGGTGCCGGTGTATGCGTTGTCGTAGTCTGTGCCTATCGGCGTCCAGTCTTTGCCTGTGAGGTCAATGTCTGTGTCGAGGGTAATGTTAATGTCGGTCTTACCTCCGTTCACTAATTTGGCTATATTCATCAGACCATCGGCGGAGGTCACGGTGTAGCTGCCGTCGCTCTCTATGGTATAGCCCAGGT